>JAEEGH010000536.1_pt1 | contig 138422 bp, 112 predicted proteins | sample 9134181 | NCBI WGS metagenome assembly JAEEGH01 (sample SAMN16246544, study PRJNA631951) | gut metagenome | biome: gut microbiome; feature: rumen; material: DP-attached | host: Bos | place: Iran: Karaj | collected 2018-10
GAAAGCGGTGTGCTCACTCCGGCAGCGTTTATCAAAATGTCTGTATTGCCAAAGCATTCCGCCATACCTTTATAAACTCTTTTTACATCTTCTTTGCTTGAAATATCTGCAGATATATAACTTGCATTTCCACCTTCACTACAGATAAAATCGCATACTTCAGCCAGTTTTTTATCTCTCCTACCAACAAGAAACACATTGGCACCGTTTTTTGCCATACGAATTGCCGTCTGTCTTCCTATACCGGTTCCCGCTCCGGTAATGATCGCATTACTGTCGGTAAAATCAAATTTAACATTCACTTCTTATGCTGTCCCTCTCCTTACATTTTTCATCATAATTTTTTCATTGACTCTTTTTCTGAATAATCCCGGTACCTCCCCCACGCAAACATATCCGCATTTTTCATACATCTTGATTGCAATATTGTTATTGCTGTTCACCAAAAGAAAAGCCTTTGTTGCCAAAAGCCTGTTTCCATCTGTACTGCTAAGGCAAATATCTTCAAAAAGGTCCATGGCCATACGTCCATACCCCTGCCCCTGACAGTTTTCTTTAATTGCGATCACGTGTAAAAATGGGAATGAATGGAAAGCTCCTCGTCTATTGATCCAAAGTACCCCTACAAGTTCCTTCGAATCACCATCCGTGAGCAATAACATTTCATCATCATCCGACGCTTTTTCAATCTCCTTCTTTAAAAAAGCATCGCTTGGATAGTAAGTTCTTCCAAGCTCGGTAGACATGATGATATCGATGAACAATTGCAGATTTGATTGATTTACCCTAGTGGAAGTAAGTTTCATCATTCAGCCTTCTCGTTAGCAAACACTAACCTCCTTAGTCACGGCTAACAGAATAGCATCGCCTCATCTATGTGTCAATTGCCAAACAATATTTGATAATTAACCATCTTGGAATTTTTCAGTTATTTCAAGCCCTACGGAAATCTTTGATAATTTTTCTCGCTAAATCTCGATAAAACTTTTATGGCTTTTTGTCTCTTACATATCTATCATAAAACATAAGTGCACTTTTCCCTTTTAGATACGACATATTAAATAAGGAGCCTTTCGGCTCCTTTAACTGTCTAACATTATTTCAACCAAGCCCTACATCAAGAGCCATCATCAAAATGAACCCTGCCGCAAAACATACCGTTCCTATATTGGAGTGTTCACCTTCAGACATCTCAGGGATCAATTCCTCAACTACAACATAAATCATCGCTCCTGCCGCAAAACTGAGAAGATACGGCATCATTGGAATAAGTACTCCGGATGCGACTATTACCAGAATTGCTCCGATCGGCTCAACTATTCCCGACAGTACGCCATACAGGAAAGTTTTCCCTTTCGGCACTCCCTCACCAAGAAGCGGCATTGAAACTATCGCTCCCTCAGGAAAGTTCTGTATTGCAATACCCAGTGCCAAAGCAAGTGCTCCCGCATAAGTAATGGCACTGTTTCCATACATCCATCCCGCACAAACTATTCCAACCGCCATTCCTTCGGGAATATTGTGAAGTGTAACAGCAAGAACAAGTTTTGTTGTTCTCTTAAGTCCGCTTCTCGGACCTTCCTCAAGTTTATCAAGATGCATATGCGGTGTTACAACATCAAGCACAAGAAGAAATAACATTCCTATGCCGAATCCTATGGATACGGGAACAAATCCCATTTTTCCCATATCTGCCGTCTGATCAAGTGCCGGTAAAAGCAAACTAAAAAAAGAAGCCGCTACCATTACACCCGATGCAAAACCTGTAAGCGCACGCTGAGTCTTTTCTCCTATTGCTTTTTTAAAAAAGAATACTGTCGCAGCTCCGAGCGCAGTTCCCAAAAACGGAATCAAAATAATCTGAAACATAGAACCTTCTTTCTTAAATCTCTCCAAATTCGTAGGCTGTTACTTTTTCTTTCTTACAGATAATGGCAGAAGTACCATTATCAATATTAATTATATCATCTATTTGAAGCCCGGCTTTTTTAAGAAGTACTTCAAATTCTGCTTTTGTCCGTTCCTTTCCGTTACAGAACACCCACATCTGTATGTCACATATATATCCTTTTATACAAGCAGGATTGTTCGAATCAAGGATAATCTCATCAATTATCACAAGTTTACTGTCATCGCCCATTGCATCTTTTACATTTTTCAATATAAGTTCAGATTTTTCATCATCCCAGTCATGCAAAACTCTGGAAAGGACAAATATATCTCCCGTGACCTGCAAAGCCTTAAAGAAATCAGCCTCTTTAAAAACACACCTTGTACTAAATCCATCTTTCAAAAGCCCTGCTTCCGCTGCATCTTTTGCCTGATTCAGATCAAGTATGGTGCCCCTGGCCTGAGGATAATATCTTAAAAACTTCTTTATTATGGTTCCTGTCCCACCACCTACATCCACAATATCGATACAAGCAAATTTACTTTCAAGTATTATAAACAGTGCTTCAAGATCCAGTTGTTTGCTTACGGAGCTCATCATCTTGTTAAATGTTGAAAAGCGGTTTTCATCATTCTCAAGATTATTAAAAAGTTCATCCTCTCCCAGAAGTTCCATCGGTGCTTTGCGTTCAACCATGGAATCATACATTTTCATCCATACTTTTATGCATTCTCTTCCGCAAAACAAAGTGTAATCTTTAAGTGAATCTTCCGAATCCTCTGCAAGATACTCTCCCATATCGGTCAAGCTGTAGACGTCATTTTCACATCTTATTATTCGATACTGTTCCAACGGTCTAAGTATTTTTATGAGATAAACAGGATCTACATTAAGATCCTCTGCCAAAAGATTCAGCTTATTTTTTTCTCTTTTTATAGAATCAAATACACCGAGTTCGCAAGCGGAATAAATAATCGCAGTGCTCATAAATCCATTGATGAGCATCTGAGTTTGTTTTTTTACGTTCAAAATCATCTCACCCTTTCATCATTAGTACTTATCCAAAAATTCAATAAGCTTGCCAACTACATAATCATTGTCATATATATCATGATCCCCGTCCAAAGTCTGAAATGAAACATTATCATTTTTCACTTCATCTCTATATCCGACCAAACTACATTCTGTTGGTAGAATTTTATCATCGTTGCCCTGAAATACGATTATCGGCAAGTCGACATTGTTTACTCCGTCAAGCGCCGAATAATCGGCATATTCTTTATAAAATATACGATTATAATCCTCAGCCCCGTATATCATCTGTTTTGTAATAAAATTGGAAAACTTCTTATAATACATCTTTGCATATTCAATTCCGCTGTTAAATGTGGCAATTGCAGCAACTGTCCTCACCTTAAATGAATAATCTTTTAAAATAGCACAAATTGCGTATGCTCCCACACTGTGCCCGACAAAATACAGCGACTCATAATTATAGTTTTCTTCAACATCTTTCAATACAGCCTTTAGATCAATAATCCATTGCTGATAGCCCTTCGGAATGTATATTCCATCCTTTACAAATTTATCTACAACATCAAAAGAATATATATCATATCCTGCATCAGACAATGCAATAATAAGCTTTCTGTAATCAGGGCAAAAAAGCCCCGTTCCCTTATTCAATACAGCCAGTTTTTTACTTCTTTCCGTACCTCTTGTAAATAAGTATTTTGTAAGCTCTCTTTCTCCCGATGTTACCGTTCCCTTTTCCACAAATATATTCTCTTTTTCAAAACAGGAATAATCAGTCTGTTCCGGATTCAGTTTAAGCTTCATTCTAAAGACAACAAACAAGACCCCAAAACCCACCAACCTGCATAGCATCATTAAACAGATCAGTATTGCGGCAAGGATCAAAATTAAAGAAATAACCTTCATAATTTTCATGCCTCCCCAGAGTCAGTATTTAAAAGGTCTTTCATTTTGATCGGAACAATTGTTTCTTCAGGTACATCTCTGCTTGTCCCTATCATTCTTCCAATCTCATTCCAGTACTTAGCCGCAATAAGGTTATGTTGCAGTAAGAGCTTATCGTCAGATTCGCTTTTTATCTTTGAATAATGGGCATTCAGATAATTCCTTATTGTATTTGGCCACTCTTTTTCAAAAAGTCCTCTTATATCAAGGTTATCCTCTTTTTTTAGAACTTCACTTAACTCAATGTTTAAAACGTCATCACTTTGATACGGATCCAGCACGCCTTTCTCATCCCTTGGAATCAGATATCTCGGATTCCAGATTATTTCTCCATGCGACTCCGTCATGCCAAGACTTCCGGACTCTGTATACAGTGTTATTCTCTGCATAAGATGAACATAGTTATCCGGATTATCACTGTTTAATTCATTTTGAATCTTTATCTGGCATGGAATATTCTTAACCTTTCCCGAAAGTTGACTAAACATTCCAACGTTCAAAAGACTGTTTTCATCAATCTCCCAAGGCGTAAATCCTTTTAATACTCTTCCGATAACGTCTATGAGAGGCAGAAGCACCTGCAAACTGCAGGATGCTTCCAGATAAACAGGCCTTGTTTTTTCAATAAGCCTATTTGCCATCTCAATATATTTATTTGTCACCGGTAAATAGGAATAGAACATCTCGACAAAATAATGGCAATTATTCTTCTTAGCTGCCATATAACATTTGCGCATGTCATCAAAATGAACCGGTTGTTCCTGAATAACGTGAATTCCTTTTTCAAGAAAAGCGAGGGCAAGCTCAGTTCCTTTACCTCCGACAATGTTTGATCTGACAACAACACATGCCAGATCGACATCATCTTTTGAAATATCATTCACATCAGTATATAGCCTTACATTCTCTCTTTCGGCAATTTCTTTGGACTGACTGCTTCCCGTAGAAAGAATTCCGACCAGTTCATATTTGTCATCGGATAACTTTACTCCCTCTATGTAAAATCTTCCGAAAGATGTTCCGCATACGACAGTTCTTATCTTACTCACTAAATCTCTCCTTCCTCAGCGTCACATATCTGTTCTTCGATAACTCCTGCCAAAGCTTCAACAGTCGGATGTTCAAAAATCGTTCCAAGATTTAATTCGACATGGAATGAATTTTTAATCTCGTTAACAATAGTAACCGCTTTAAGCGAATCTCCTCCTTTTAAGAAGAAATTATCCCCGAGATAGATCTGCTCAATTCCCAGACACTCTTGCCATATTCCCGCAAGATTTATTTCAACTTCAGATCTTGGGAGCTCACATTTAGCACCTGTGTCCATATTATCGAACATTTTGATAAGCTTCTTTCTGTCAACTTTCCCGTTTGCACTAAGAGGCATATCATCAATATCATAAACTGCTTTCGGAATCATGTAGCCGGGTATCAGATCTTTCAATCCTTCCAGTACATTAATATCGTTATCGTTACGACTAACATATGCCGTGAGCTGATTTCCGCTAAATACTACCGCATTATTGCAATTTGTCAGCTTCCTGATAGCAGATTCAATTTCTCCTATCTCTATACGATATCCGCCAAGCTTGATCTGACCGTCTTCTCTTCCCAGGAATACTATATGTCCTTCGGGAGAATACATTGCCAGATCTCCTGTATTATAAAGACGAAGTCCATCAAAAGCATTTTCTATAAATGATGCTCTTGTGCGTTCAGTATCATTCCAATAACATCTCGCAAGACCTGCACCTGCAATATAAAGATCCCCCGGCACATTGTTTGGAACAATTTCCATATTGTCATTTAAAATAAACATTTTCTGGTTGGCCAAAGGTATTCCATAGGGGATGCTGGCCCTGTCCTTATCAATGTCCGTTATCTCATGCCAGTTAGACCATATTGACGCTTCCGTTGCACCTCCGAGACCATAAACAGTTGCATTTGTAATACATGCATTTACGTTCATCTTTATATCTACCGGAATCCAGTCTCCGCTTAGAAGTATGCTTCTAAGGGAACTACATTTTGCATCTTCGTTTTGCAGATATTCAACAAACATCTGCATATACGCAGGTACCGAATTCCAAACAGTAACTCTCTCTTCTTCCAGTAATTCATACCAATATGAAGGTTCTATGGCTCTCTTAGACTCAGGAATAACAATCTTGCCACCCACATCAAACATTCCAAAAACGTCATAAACAGACAGATCGAAATTCATTTGAGAAAGAGCTATTGTGGAATCATGTTCCGTGCATCCCAATCTTTCATTCACATCTGTTATGGTATTCATCGCACCTGCATGTGTAATGGCAACTCCCTTAGGTTCTCCTGTTGTTCCCGAGGTATAGATTATATACGCAAGCTCATCCGAACTTACCTTGGGAAGATCTACAACAGTATCATCCAAATCATTAATATCTATCACACGATAATCATCCTTATAATCATCACATTTACCGCTGTCTTCGACTATCATTATGCAGACCTTTGCAAGTTCCATGATTCTTTTATTTCTGCTTACGGGATGATTCATATTAAGCGGCAAATAGCATCCTCCCGCCATCATTATTCCAAGCGCCGCCACAATCTGATTCTTTCCCTTGTCCATGTATATTGCCACTGGCTGCTCTTTATCAATACCGATTTTTAAAATATTGCATGCACATTTTTGCGCAAGTTCATAGATAAGAGCATATGAATAACTCTTTTTCTCAAAAACAATCGCAGTGCTGTCCGGATTATTCTTCGCATTTCTAATAAATCCATCCAGCAAAGTTTTCTCTTTAAACTGCTTATCGGTATCATTTATACTTGCGACCATAGCTTGATTATCCGGAATAACAATACTCTTTTGCTTCTTTTCCCAAATAGCGTCATCCTCAATAAATCGGTTCAAGGCGTTTGAATAACATTCAAACATCTCCGCCACCATGTTTTCAGGGAACAGACTTTCAACCGCATCAAGCGATACCACCAAGCCCGTTGCATCATCATACACCTGCATATCAAGCCAAACCTGCGGTGTTTGAGACAAGCCATATCCAAGCTTTCCAAGATAAGAATTCTCCTCACTTGTTCTGTCTTCGGTAAGTCCGATTCCACTTGTAAATACCACCGGCATGGTAATTCCGGTCTCTTTGTTTTGATTCATCATTCTCTCAACTTCTACTCCGCTTACTGTAGAATGCGACAGATCTGACCACAAAACTTTTTGAAGATTCTTGGCTCTCTCTACAAAATAGTCACCCTCTGTCATATCAAGACTTAAAATAGTCAGAGTTGTAAAGTCACCGACAACATGGTTGATATCTTCAACAAACGGTGTTCTGTTAAACCTCGTCAGATTCAGACTGAATTTCTGATGCCTACTGTATCTTGCGATTACTTCCGCATACAGACTCATCAGGAATACAGGTTCCGTCAATCCGTTACTCTTAATAACTTTTTTAAGTTTCTTCCATTTTTGATACGAAACACTTGTGGAAAAACGTCTGAACTTACCGTTACCGCCATCTTTATTCACAGGAAGTTCGGGAGCGGGATAAATACTGTCTATTTTGTTCTGCCAGTATTCCATATCCTTCTTATAAGTAACACTGTCCAGATTTGCATTTGTGCTAAGAACATATTCTTTAAATGTAAAATCTGATTTACTTACTTCAGCATTTGGATTGTCGTAAATCTGCTTCCACTGCCTGAATATGTAGAACATGCTCCATCCGTCAAAGAACATATTGTCAAAACTGATAAACAACCTCCCTTTGTTGTTCTTAAGCTTTGCATATCTAAAGTCATACGCAGGCCATGTATACGGATCAAATATCTGATATGACAATTCATCTCTGATCTCCGATAATCCTTTTTCCGTAAGTTTTTGGGACATATGCGTAAAATCTTCTATTCTGATATGATACTCAGGTGTTTCCTTCAAAACTCTCTGATTCATGTTGTCCGCACATACAACCACTCTCATCATAGGATGAAGCTGTATTATTCGGTTCAGACTTGTCTGCAGTCTTTTTTCATCCAGATTCTCCGTGTCCATCTCAAAATAGCAATGACTGCTCACATTGCTAAGATCGAATACTCCGCTTCGGCCGATAAGGTAAGACTGCTGTATCTGAGTCAGAGGAAACGGCTCATATGGCTCTGTATTCCTTATAATCACAAGTTCTTTTTCTTCTGACCTGTTATCATTCAAAAGTTCTTCAATCTTTTCCGCCATGTCTGAAAGAACAGGCTTAAGGAATATATCTTCCAAAGAATAATCTATATGAAATATATTTTTTATTTCATTTCTAAGAACCGTCGCAAGAAGGGAATCTCCTCCAAGAACAAAGTAGTTATCAGAAAGTTCCGAATCTACCTTTAAAAGCTTATCCCATATTTCTTTTAGACTTCGCTCTGTTTCAGAATACTTGACTTCAGAGACCTTCGTTTCTTTTTCTTCTTCAATCTCAATACTCTTAAGCTTTGCTCTGTCGACCTTTCCGTTGGCAGTAACGGGTATCTCATTAATAAAGACACAGTACTTGGGTATCATATATTCAGGTACGGTATTTTTAATACCATCACGAATCCACTTATCATCCGTAACTTCGAAATGCCTATTTTTACTTATGAGTTCAAAAAAGCTGAATCCTCCAAGTTTTTCTTCGTCGCTATAACTTATGATTATAGAAAGAGGCGATGCATCAATTATCTTTTTCCAATCATCAAATGATAAAAGCATATTGCCTGTATCGGCTCTTAAATCTGTATACTCCCGCTTCAAAAATACGGTTGTCAGAAGTGCAAGCGATGTCATTTTTGCAGGCTCCGCAAAGATTACTCTTCCATTTTCTTTAAGTATTTTGCCTATATTATTAAGGGTGTTGTCTACATTTTCGCTTCTGTGAATTGACTCATTGGCAACGATCACGTCATAACCACTTGTAAGTTTTAAAACAGGTTTTGATATATCAAGCTTTATAACGCTTACGTTTCCATCAATATCCTCTTTAAGCTTGCCTACATAATACTCTGATGACAAAGCCAAAGTGCAATTGCCATATCCGCAGATATCACATACTCTTTTTATAAACTCAGGCGAATGCGAATCAAGTATGAGCACCTTTAGATTCTTATTATCACCAACTACCAACTCCAGTCTTTTGATAATAATATCTTCCTGCACTTTTCCTACTTCATCGTCCTTTAACAATTGATCCACTTCAACAAAATCTTCTGAAGTAACAATGTCTTTGGCTGTCATACTTCCTGATAACAACTTACCGATATTTTTTTCAAAAGGTTTAAAAAAGATATCAAGCTGTTCGTCACAGAAATTCTCTTCGTCATATAAACCTGCGATTTTTTCCCATTCACTTATCAGATTCTTATACTTTCCAAGAACCTGATTTTTTTCGATTTTCTTTAAAAGCTGTTTTGCCTTATAAGAACAATATCTGTCATATCTTCTGTTCGCGTTCCTGATCTTATCTATAGTTTCATCCGCTTGGCTGATCTGAATATCATTTTCCGAATCTTTACTGTATATTGATGATTTCAGATTATTAATACAGTCATTTGCAGCATTCTTCAAAGAAACATAAGCAACAAGTGCCTTGCTCTGCTTTCCTTCAATGATATCCACGTAAGATTTCTCTACAGAATCCAATTTGTCTATGGCATTTTCTATTTCACCCAATTCGATTCTGTGTCCCCGAAGTTTAACTTGCCTGTCTCTTCTTCCAAGAAACTCTATTGTATCGTCATTCCAGAATCTTCCCATATCTCCGGTTCTATACCATCTTCCGAAAGAATCTGTCACAAACTTATTGGCTGTCAGCTCTTCATCTCCAAGATATCCTTTTGCCACGCCCACGCCGCCGATCCATAGTTCACCCGGAACATAATCGGGACAATCGTTTCCGTTCTCATCAACAACTCTATAAATCTGTTTAGGCAAGGGCTTGCCATAAGGAATAGATACCCAGTCCTTTGGAACACATCCTTTTACAGCGATATAATTTGACCATATAGAAGCCTCTGTTGCGCCTCCCATCGCAAGAATCCGAGAATCAGCATTTAATGTTCCGACTCTTTCGGGAATATCCAGATCGATCCAATCTCCCGAAAGCATGATCCATCTAAACGAAGAAAGGGCCTCATTTTCAGCCTCCGCCTCTATCAAAAGCATTTTAAAAAGAGTGGGAACCGAATTCCACAAGGTAATCTTTTCTTCTTTTATAACTTCAAGCCATCTGTCAGCAGCTCTCCAGGAATCCTGCGACAATACAAACAGACTTCCTCCTTCTCTGAGTATTCCCCAGAAATCATATACGGAAAGATCGAAGTCGTAAGATGATACATTAAGAATGCTGTCATTCTCCGTCACATCGCATAATTCATTTACGGAATCAATGGTATTTGCCGCACTCTCATGGCTTATCTCAACACCTTTTGGCTTTCCCGTCGTACCTGATGTAAAGATTACATATGCACTGTCCGTGCCCTTTACTTCAACCGGTGCTTCAAGCGGTCTGTTATTTATCAAAGTTTCATAATCAAAGACGGTAGCACACGTATCATCAATGATTTCTTTATACTCGCCTTCTGTAATTACATAAGCAATTTTTTTCTCCGAGATCATTGTGCGAACTCGCTCTTTTGCCTGTCCGACATGAATCGGAACATATCCCATTCCTGCACATAGAACGCCAAGAGCAGAAATAATCTGATTTTCACCTCTTGGCATAAATATAGCAACAAGCCCCGACTTATCATTCTTTTTTCGAGATGTTAATCCGCAAGCTATAGCCAAAGCATTTTTCATAAGCTTCTCATAACTCACGGTATTTCCGCTGTCTACATTTTTAATCGCTATCTTATCGGGAGTATTCTTTGCACAATTAAAAATCTTTCCATGTAAAGTCTGTGAAAAAGCACGGTATTTTAAACTTTCTTCCACAGCCTCTTTTCTACGTATCTCACCTAAGGACAGATTTTCAATTTCCTTATTGATTCCATCCCCGATGACATTCAACAATTCATTTTTGAAATGCTCAAACATCTCATCGAGCAGTCCGTTCGGAAAAATCTCATCAATGCTGTCCCACAAAAGTGTAAGACCTTCATCCTCATCAAAAGCCTGAAAATCAATCCACACCTGAGGTGTCTGAGAAATCATATAATCAATCGAACCAAATTCCTCGACAAACTCATCGGAAAGCAAAGGTTCACCCAAATTGCATGAAAAAACAACAGGTGCCTTTATATCGCTTCCTTTTTCCTTTTGAAGCCTGCGCATTACCCAAACACCCGATACATTGGTATGCTCTACGTTTTCCAAAAAATTCTTCCGAATAGCCTTTGCATCTTCAATAAAACTCTTTTGCTTTGTAAAATCCATTTCTACAAGGACAATGTTGGTAAAATCAGCAACAACATTCTCTATTCCTTCCGCAGTATCCCTGTTAAATAACGGAAGATTCATAAGGAATTCTTTATTCTCACTCCATTTTGCCACAGTCCTTGCATAAGCTGTAAGCAAGATCATTGCAGGTGTGAGCTCATTGTCGGATGCGCTTTTTTTGATGGATTCCCATCCTTGCTTATCATAATGAACCAATCTTCTTTTAAATCTTGGATATTTAATTGATTCAATCCCATGTCTAACGGGGATTTTGGGACCATCGGGAAGATTCTTTATCTTTTTATTCCAATATTCTTCATCTTCCATGCGACGAACTTTGTTATTTTCGTGAGTATCTCTTAGATACTGTGCAAAATTCCAGTCTGACACATCCGGCAATGTACTGTCTTTATAAAATCTCGCAAGATCGCGCAAAATAATCTTAAAACTAAGTACATCACATATAAGAAGGTCAATATCAAAATGCAATATATAATCCTTATCATTTATCTTAGTAAGCTGTAATGCAGCTACCTGTCCTTCATCTATCTTTAAAAGACGATGTGATAACCGCTCCCTCTTTTCAGTAAGATACCGTGCCCTCTCATCAGCTGTTAAAGCTGAAACATCTTCAACATTTATCTTTGATGAATATGGTTTATCCATAATGCACTGCTTGCCATCCTCAGTGTACCTTGCACGAAGCATTTTATGTGAATTCTGAATGGCAAGCCATGCTTCCTCAAGCTTTGAAATGTTTATATCACCACATCTGACTTCCATATAACCGTGACAACCTACTCCGCCCAGATACTGGCTTTCTCTTCTTCCTATCCAATAAGCATATTGAACATCTGTAAGGTCAAACGGCTCTTTATCTGAAACGATACCGGCTTTTAATTTCTTAGCGCCTTTCCTTGGTGCATTCGCAATAATATCCGCCCAGCTGTTTATATAGGGTGCCTTCATAAATTGCGTAAAATTAACCTTGTATCCTTCCTTCATCCAATAGGAAATAATGCGCATGATACTAAGCGAATCAATATTAAGTTCATATAAATTCATCTCGGCGATCTGATCTGCTGCCACATCTTTATTTTTCTCTTTTATCTGCCTGATTAAAGTTTCTTTTATCTGTGATTTATCCATTGACCGGCTCGCTTTCTTCCAACATCTTCTTTAAACGTTTTTTATCAACCTTGCCTACATTCGTAAATACAAGCTCATCCCTTAAATGTATCTCATCGGGAATCTTATATTGCGCCACTCCCTGTCGGTTAAAAAAGCTTGTTATATCAGTGATTGAGATTTCTTTGTTATCCGAGACAAGTACAGCACATGTTCTCTCTCCCAGATTTTTATCTTCACGGCCAAATACCGCCGCGTCTTTTATATCCGGATGTTTCTTTAAAATCGATTCAACCTCCGAAGGAGTTACATTCTCTCCCGCCCTGTTTATCTGTTCTTTTACGCGTCCGCAGATAACAATATTTCCGCCATCATCCATATAGGCTTTGTCACCTGTATGAAGAAATCCATCTTCTGTAAAAAGATTCTCATTCAATCTGTCATCACCGTAATATCCAAAGAATGTATACGGACCTTTTTCAATCAATTCTCCCTGTCCATATCTTGGTAATTCATTTCCGTCCGCATCTACAATCTTAACTTCATCTCCTGCAGAAACAGGTTTTCCCTGAGTTGTAAGAATTACCTCAAGATCGTCAGATGCAGATGTATAACATGTTATTCCTTCACCAAGTCCATATGCCTGATGTAATGTTATTCCCATCTTATCTATCAATTTCAGCGCTATTTCTCTTTCTAATTTAGCTGCACCGATAGTTATCCGTTCCAAAGAAGAGAAATCTCCCTCGTACCAATCAAGTACCTCCGTCCAGATTTGCGCTATAGCAGGAACTATAGATGTGATCGTAACTCTATGTTCCTCTATCATTTCAAAAGCTTCGTCAAAACCTGCAGTCTGACACATCACAACAGTTCCGCCGTTATAAAGGCATCCCAGAATTCCGGGATCGGCAAGCGGATAGTCATGTGATGTAGACAGTACTGCCATATATACTGTTTTTTCCGTAATATCAGTCACCTTGCTTACTGCCTTGGCATTATAAACATATGCCTCATGAATCCTTGGAATAAGCTTCGGCATATTGGTTGTTCCGCCTGAAAGTAAAAATAGTGCGATTTTTCTATAATCATCCTCATAATCCTTGAATTTCGCGATTCCAATGCTTTCCTCATACTCAGGTATCACCGTAACAGGAAATCTTTTCTCTCCTCCAAATTCCTTGTCGGAAAAGACTTTTTCTATTGGCAGCTCAACAGTTTCTTCAGACACCTGCACCATTTTGACATACTCAAATCCAAGAAACTCATCACATCCTATATAAGCTTTTGGTTTTATCACCTCCGAAACGCTTGACAGTTCCTGCCCCCTATGCGTTGGAAGCATGAGCACGGGAACTATCCCCGCCTTTAAAAGTGCCATCAAAACCGCCACATAAAGCCTGCAGTTAGGAAGCTGAAGTAAAACCGTATCTTCTCTTTTTAATCCGTTCTGTAAAAAGAAAGATGCGAGCCTGTCAGAATATTCATCTAACTCTTTATATGTGTATGAACCGTCACAATCTATTACCGCCGTTTTTTCAGGAAACTTTCCGGCTATATTCGATACCGCACCATGAATTGTTTCCTTTTGCAAATAACCTTGCTCTTCATACATTTGCAACATTTCAATTGAATTCATATTCCGCATTCTCCTATATCAAGTAATCCATGATCTGTTCATAATGATCGCAATCTATACATGTATTGTGATCACCATGTACAATATGCTTTTCACAGTTTCCAAGTACAAATTCATCCCAGTCTGTATCAGGTATCATATTGGGATATATTGTTGTCAGATCCTCATCCGGAATAAGCGCGACTATATCACCCGTAAAGAAATCCGGCTTGTATCTGATCATAGCTTTGTATGTATGTTCAAAAATGTCATAGAGAATATTAAGCATAATAACCGTACTCTGATCTCCGCAAAAATCAGGATTTTCTATACTGTCATAAATACTCTCCATACGCTGCTTATGAGTTTGTTTTGTAAGTTCGCTGAATGCTTCTCCCAGTTCCTTATACTTTCCTGTAAGAGCGCACAATTCCTTGTCGGTTACATTTCTATTCTCTCCTTTAAGAATTTCCTCAAGCGCTCCTCTTATAGATGCAGGATCACCCCTATATCCGGCTTTGTAAATATCAGCTCCGAGTATCACTCCGTATGCACTTTCAAACAAAAGCTGATTCTCAACGCTATGAAGGCAAAGATGCGAACTTATGGTAAGTACAGGCTCAACATTATATCCTCTCTCAATAAGCACCTTAGCTGTCTCCATTGCAACAAATCCGCCTACGCAATATCCAACAAGCCTGTAACTCTTTGCTTTAAGTTCTTCCAATCTGTTTGCATATGCCTGAGCTCTTACATATATAAGTTTTTCAGGCGGTACATCCAGATACAATTCCTCATCGCCGTATGTAAATCCGACAACGGTTCTATCCTTACATCTCTCACAAAGCTCCGGTGCGATCTGCGCATAATCTTTTATTCGACCGGTTCCCGCATGGAAAAATGCTGTTACAACATTTCCGTCTCCCTTTTGATATATGTGCATACATTTGTTGTCATGGTATACGTCTCTATTTTCGGAAGTACCCGAATTTGCTTCAGTTTTCGAACTGTTATCCTTTTGTGTTATTGCACTTATACCGGCAATTGTCGGATCTTTAAGGATATCTCTCATAAGATCGTCCCATGCTACCTCCTCAAATTCCGGAATATTCTCACGCATCTTGGTAACAATCTGTGCAATTAAAAGAGAATCTCCTCCCACGGAATAAAAATTGTCATACAAACCGACTGAATCGATATTCAAAACATCTTTCCAGATATCGGCAAGTTTTTTTTGTATCTCATTAAACGATGTGGTTTCATCCGTATTCTCACAACTCAAAGTATCAAAAGCCGGTTTTAGCTTTTTCCTGTCAACTTTTCCGTTTGAACTAAGCGGCATTTCCTTTAATACACTTACCTTGCCCGGAATCATATACGGTAATAAATATCCTTTTAAGAATTCCCTGATACCGTCCGTATCTATTTCTGCCTCCGCCATGTTAACGATGTTCACAAACATCTTTTGTCCTATCTCACTTAAAATATCCGTTTTCCCGGGATAAGTTATTACAGTATCAATTCCTGCTCCGTCAAACATCGTGATCCAGTCTTTTTCAGTAAAAAATGTTTGCTCCCTGTCTTTTCTTACATCTGTAAAATCATTAAGTCCCCCTTTTAATTCAAGCGATGTCAAAAGCGAATACGAATCTGCCGTCGTGTCAATAATAATAAGCGCACCGTTTGCCACAGCCAGCTTTTTGATAATCTCAAGCGCATCATGACAATTCTTTGCGTTATGAAGAACATTTGCACACAGGATAATGTCATAATACCCTTCGTGAATATCCTGCTCCTTATAATCTCTGTTGATGTCATAAAGGGCATACTTCATGAACCCGTAGTCCTTATATCTGTCCTTTGCTTTACTCAGGAAAAAGTTTGATACGTCAGTAAAGGTGTATGTGATATTCATATCCTTTATTGCCGAAAGTATTGTATTTGTAGTTCCTCCAACACCCGCACCGATCTCAAGAATATTTATTGTACGTTTTAAACGGGTCTGTTTTTCATTGATAATGCCAAGTATTGCTGTTTTTACTCCTTGGTTCAGCGCGTTGTTGACAATATTATCCTGATATGCCGCCTCAGCCACATCTGTTTTTCCCTCCGGAAAAAACAGATCAAGACCGCGAACTTCACCACGTACCTGCTTTAAAAGAAGATCGGATGACTTTTTCTGATACTCAAACAATTCATGACTGTATTTCACTTTATCTTCCAGTCTCCTGAATTCGTTCCATGCAGCATCTCTGTCAACGAATCTCGTGCCTTTTTGCGTAAGTGAATACTTAGATAAACTCTCTTTTACAAGTTCTTCCTTTTCCAGAACATTGAGCCAGCGTTTTACAATATGCTCAAATTCCGCGTTAGGATTTACCGCATCCATTATCTGTCTGTAGGTATAAGTTTCGTCTGTTGTATTAAATACCCCGGCACTTCTAAATACCCAGAGCATATCTGTTACAGCTGTATTCTCAGAGCATTTTTTCCAATCGAGTATGTCCTTCTTGCTCCTGTCTTTTAAAACTTCATCCGCAGCGCAATTAACTTCTTTCTCAAACGACTTTGCATTCATTCTGTAATCAACTGAAGATTCCTGCGATTTCTTTGGGACAACAAACGCTTCCAATGACTTCCTTCCGTTTGCATCTTCAAATATGGTAGCTACAGCCTGATCGACCAAAGAATGCTTCATTAGTGCGTTTTCAACTTCTCCCAGCTCTATCCTGTGACCGTTTAGCTTAACCTGAAAATCCCTTCTTCCAACGAATTCTATAATGCCGTCTTCGTTGTAATACCCAAGGTCTCCTGTGCGATATATTCTCTTACAAAGATCACGGTGCATATAGAATTTTTTATTTGTCATTTCCTCATCACCGTAGTAACCGTCTGCCAGTCCTGTTCCGGCAATGCAAATCTCACCAATGACATTATCGGGACATATCTTGTCCATATCATCCAGAATATAAAACTCCTGATTGGATAAAGGCATTCCATAGGGAATATTTTTGTCCAGATCATAATCTGTAATAGGATAATAAATTGACCAGATAGCCGCTTCCGTCGCACCGCCTAAGCTATAGATTTTTGCACTGTTAAATAACTTTCTTATTTCTCCCGGAAATGTTCTTGGAATCAAATCTCCGGATAACATAATGCACTTCATCGAGTTGTTCTTAGGATGATTCTCCATACTCTTGTAATCCACGAGCATAGACAGTAACGCAGGTACGGAATTCCATACCGTCACACCATATTCGTCAATGAGTTCACTCCAATGTGCAGGGCTCTTTTCTTTAGTTTTATCCGGAAGAACCAACGTTGCGCCTTCAGTAAACGCACCAAAAATATCGTATACGGAAAGATCAAAAGTAAGGCTTGATACACCAAGGATCACATCCTCAGAAGTGATGCCAAACCTTTGATCAATATCCGTTATTGTATTCATCGCTGCTTTATGCGATATAACAACTCCCTTGGGGCGTCCCGTACTACCTGAAGTAAAAATTATATATGCACTGTCTTCATACTTAATGTCTTTAAGGCTAAGATCAATTTTTCCAGCAGGCGAAACCTCATTTATATCTATGAATGCAACGTTATCACATTCAATATTTTTTTCCGTGATAACAATCTTAGCACCTGCATCTTCAATGATTGCCTTCTGCCTAAGATTAGGTTGGTCGACAGCAATAGGAACATATACTCCGCCCTGAAACAGAGTTCCAAGCACAGCCGCGATCTGCATAATTCCTTTGTTTACGATAATCGCAACCTTATCTCCCTGAACAATCCCCGCATTTTTTAACGAATCGCTAAAGGTCTGCACATACTTTGCAAGTTCCCCGTATGAGTATTTAACCCCTTCGGAAATAAGAGCAATATTGTCCGGATTCTTTTCCACATTATTTAAAAAACCTTCATGCAAAAATCTGTCTTTTATTTCAAGACCTGTCTTGTTAAGCTTTTCTCTCTTTAATAATGTGGCATCCGATAAGCGGATTAGTTCCTTGTCATTCCAAGATTCTTCTCCTTCTGATAGCCTTTCGATCCCGTCCTTTAATGCATTAAACATTTCATCAATAACACAGGAGTCAAAAACACCGTCTCTTACATCCCAATTAACGACAAGGCAACCGTTCGATTCAATAGTCTGACAGTCTATCAATACCTGCGGTGTTCTGCTGACGCCATAAGTAAGCTCGGATTTTTCTGAAATAGACTGATCTTCTTTAGATCCGAGTGTACTTGTGTATACTACAGGAATCATGACTTTTTCACCTTTAAATCGGCTAAGTTCCTGCAACACTTCTATTCCCGAAAAGCTTTTATTGTCTAAATCTTTAATTAATTCTTCCTGATTATCCTTTGTCCTATCGATAAAGCTATCGCTTGATTCATTCACCGAAAAAACACTGACTGTTGTAAAATCACCTACAACATCATTTGAATCAAGATAACTTCTATCCCTATCCATCAAAGTAAGATTTATACAGAAATTCTTTGAAGATGACCATCTTGATATGGTCTCGATATATGCAGTCATAATGGCTACAGAAGATGTTACACCTTTATTCTTGGCAATCTCTTTTATCACATTCCACTTGGGAACTGCCATTTTATAAGTGTGCCTGGTAAAATTAACCTTATTTGTAATATTATCTTTTACCGGAAGAACAGGTGCTCCGGCCATAGTCTGTATCTTATCATTCCAATAATCTCTTGCAGCCCCGTACTTTCCTGTCTGCTTGCTCTTTGCCATTTCTTTCCCGTCGGCAATGACAATATCTCTAAATGACAGCTTATCAGCCACATCCGGCAATTCTTCACCCTCATATAATTTAAATAACTGGGAAACGATGACATTTACGCTAACAAAGTCTGCGATCAGCATGTCGATAGAGAAATGAATAATATAGTGCCCTTTTAACTTTGAAACTTCAAAACTGTGCATTGGCCACTGTCCTATAACATAGTCATAGCTCTCCATCCTTTTTCTTACATCCATAAACTTATTTGAAGCATCTTCCTCTGTAAGCTCCGAAAAATCATTTACCAAAAGTGCCGGCATCTCGGGTGATTCGATGACCTTTTGGAATCCCTCTTCCGAAAAAACAGCTCTTAGCATATCATGTCTCATTATAAGCTTATGCCATGCCTTTTCTAACTTTTGACAATCGATATCTGCCACCTTAAACTCTGTATAGCTGTGGCAACCTGTTCCTCCCAATTCATATTCTTTGTTTCGTCCGATCAGATACGCATTTTGCATCGATGTAAGCGGAAAAGGCTCGTATCTGTTATCCTCATCATGCTCTACTATATTATTATTTTTAAAGAAATCTATAATCTCCTGCTTGTTATTCTTAAGCCACTCCAATACCTCTCCATTCATGGCTCCGTCTTTTGCTCTGTACTTGAGCTTACCGTCTTCAGTCCAAAGATTTATTCCCTTACCTTTTAACTGCGCAATTTCCAACTCGATATTCATTGTTGCTTCCCTTTCTATATTTCTCCATACATTAGTTCCCGGGCTTTTTCTTCAACAATATGTTCAACAAAAACGCCACATTCTTTAAGCACTGACAAAAGCTTTTCTGCATCAACATACTCAAATGCCCACATTGTTCTATTAGCCGGATTCTCATCATTTATCAACTTTTCGCACGCTACAGCAGCAACAATGCCCGAAATAAATGAACTCCCCTTTGCTCGTATAACCAGCTTATGTGCCTTTTCAGCGTTATCGGAGATTCCTACCATTGAAAACCATTGCATAGAATCTCCAACAATCAACAATTGTTTTTTAAGTAATTTTTTAAATACCTCCTCCTTTTCTTCAGTATGCTGAATTCCGGCACAAGCAATGCATCCTTCCGCTATTAATTCCTTTGATCTGATATCTCTGATGCAATGATATTGCTCAATATTATCCACATTATATTTTTCATGGATTCTAATCCCTTCCCGGTCAAGCAATGGATCTTTGTATACCGGTTCCGGAAAATAATCGATTTTTTCCTTCATGTCGGCAAATTTTATCTTTTCTTCTATCCCTCCGTTATGAATAATGCGATTTGGCAAACTGTATTCATCTACAGAGCTGTAAACAATATCCTTTAATGCAGCAAGACCACCCGATTCGTTTCCGCCGTGAATAAGCGTAATCTTGTCCGGTACCCCGCACTCCTTCGCAAGGTAGGCCATAACTATTCCTGATAATCCCGGCACACATCCTGCGTTTATGATATTTACCATCTCTTTGTTATTCAGTTTTTCTTCAAGTTCTGCTCCGCCAAATAAGTCAATGCATGGCTTTCCGCAACTATTAACACAATCAATTATTTTCTTTGAATTTATATATGAAGGACCGATAGCATTTATTACCACATCACAGTTTTTACAAAAATTACTTAGTGATGCATCATCAAGCGCATCTACCACAATTTCATTGCTTGAGTCATCACTAAAAGTCCTTACCCCTTTAATCACTTCATGATTCTTTTGCAAGTATTGAACAATCGAACTTCCGATTGTTCCTCTCGCTCCCAAAACACCTATTTTTTTCATGATCATCCCACAATCCAGTTTTTCATTGTTGTAAACACATTTTCGTTATCTCTGATAAAGAAATGAGAACCTTCAAACATCTCAAAGGCAAAATCTCCCGGGTTCACCTGTTCCCATCCTTTTATGGCTTCTTCACCAGCTTCCCTGTCTTCATAACCGCCCATAGCTCTTACGGGCGCTTTCAGGCAATTAAGACTCTCACATTTGTACCCTTCACTTACGATAAAGTCCGCTCTTAAGATAGGCAGGAATATTTTCAAAAGGTCTTTATTGGCGACAAGTTCTTCAGATATGCCGTTATAAGAAATCAGTTTTTCCACAAAAACATCATTCGGCAGATCCGATATCAGCTCTCTGTCTTTATCCATAGGATTCTGGCAACCGGATACAATAACAAGTTCAGCTGTTTTCCCCCTCTCTTCCAACCTTTTTTCAACTTCATATACAATTTTGGTTCCCATACTGTGTCCGTATAGGATTAGGGGATTTTCTGTCTTTGAAAGAATTTCCGATACATCATCCGCTATCATTTCAACAGATGTATAAAACTTCTCACCAAATCTTTCTTCGCGCCCGGGCAATTGAACAGGACAGACACTGCATATACCTTCAAACGTTTTCTGCCATCGATAATAAAACGATGCCCCTCCTCCTGCATACGGAAAAGCTACAAGCACTTTCTTGTCACTTGTAACCTTTTCCAAACCTTTTATCAGCTTTGTATCTTCCATTTAAATTTCTCCCCTACACTTAAAAATTCTGCTTTAGGCATATTCTGTATTCTGAATGCACCTAAAGCAAAAAATGCTAACTAATCCAGTTTAAAAAAAGATTGAACAAACCGAATGTTTTCCTTATTCCATGAGCCGGAAAGCTCTATTTTTCCATCGACCATATAGATAAAATAGTTACAGCACTCCTGAACCAATTCAGGATCATGTGTGATGATAAACTGCGTCTTTCCCATATCGTTCAATTTTTTGATACTCACCGACACTTCTTTCATGTGCCTGTAGTCCAAACCGGATGTAGGCTCATCATAAAAAATCACATCTTTATTGCAGGCCAACGCACCAGCAATGGCAACTCGCTGCTTCTGCCCTCCCGAAAGAGACATAGGATGTGCCTCTTTATATTTGCTTATATCCATCTCTTCCAATATCTTAGAGAGTTTTTGCTCTTTTTCTTCCTCAGACAGATCCGTAACGCCAAGCATTACTTCTTCTTCAACGCTACTTGTAAACAATTGATGATTTACGTCCTGCATAACCATGTAGCTCTTTTTTATACGCTCTTTGGGCGTTATTTTTCTGCCCGAAACTTTGACCGTACCTTCCGCTTTTTTCTCCAATCCGCAAAGGCACCTTGCAAATGTGGACTTTCCCGCGCCGCAATTTCCTACTATTGCAACTACCGATCCTTTGGGAATCTCTAAATTGTCAACATCCAAAATGGTTTCTTTATTTTTGGTAAGCTTCATCTTAGAAATGCTTATGCTCTCCGCATCATCTTGAACCCGGCTAAACTTTGGCTCAAATTTTTCCGGAGCTCTAAGACCGAATTCATGCATTTTTTCCACAGGATAATCAAAGAATTCTTTGGCGGTCGTATCAAATTTTATTTTTCCGTCCTCAAAGCATATAACTCTGTCAGCAACATCTTTTAGCCAATTCAACCTGTGCTCCGCTATGAGAATGGTTTTGCCGTTCTTTTTCCATATTTCTATAATGTCTCTTAATTCGTGAATAGACTTTATATCAAGATTTGATGAAGGTTCGTCCAAAACAAATATCTTTGGCATAAGTGCACCCACCGATGCACACGCTACCTTTTGCTTTTCTCCACCGGAAAGGTTATAAAGATTTTTTCCAAGGAGATCTTCTATTTTGAACGCTTTGACCACCTTGTCGAATCTCTTTAAGATGTCATCATGCTTAAATCCCATATTCTCGCAACCAAACACAATCTCAGTATCAGTCATCAGTGTATAAAACTGCGATTTCGGATTTTGAAAAACAGATCCGACATCCCGGGCCAGCTCATACAAATGAACTTTGCTGATATCCTTTCCGGATACCATAATCTCTCCGTCCATTTTGCCTTCGTAATAATGAGAAAGTAGACCGTTTATAGCTTTAATATAGGTAGTTTTTCCACTGCCGGATTCACCGCACAAAAGTACTACCTGGCCTTCTGCTATATCTGTTGTTACGCCCGTAAGCGCCGCTCCTTCTATAGTGTTTTCATACGTGTAATTGACATTGTGTGTTGTTATCAATTTCTTTCACCTTCCTATATACCAAAAGCCATAGATAAGGCCGCCAAAATCAGTATTACTACCGAAACAGCGATAGCTATGTAATCTTGCACATTAAATCCGATTGCGCACATATTGCTTCTTTTATTTGGCGCATCCAAGCCTCTTGTAAGTGCCGATATCGAAAGATCATTTCCTATTGCAGTCAACGAGATCATAAGCGGCACCAGTCTATACTCAAGCATATCCATAGGATTCCTGAAACTTCCGACATTTCTCAACCTCATCGCATCAGTTATTCCGTGATACTCCTCAACAATCGTAGGAAAGAACCTGAACATAACAGAAACAGGTACCGTCATCACCTTTGGAATATGCAATCTCTCCATGGCTGCTATAAACTCGCTCACAGAAGTTGTTGCTATCAAGAAATAGAACATTGACATTCCGGGTATCAAACGTGTCATCGTTGCCAGTACACCTGTAAACAATAGATTGACTGCCTGCGGCAGATACGCGACTATCATCTTTGGAACAAAGAATGCCACCAAATAGAGAATGCCATAATATACCGCCGTCATAGGGTTCTTTATTATTGCAAGAAATATAAGCGGAACAATCGTCATTACAGGAATTATGTAGACAAATATTCCGGTATTATCCATTGCCAGCATTACAGTAGAAACTGTAATGCATAGCAGGATCTTTGTTCTCGGATCAAGATATAACTGTCTTGAACTTGCTTTTGTATTTCTTAAAATAGTATCCATTTAAATCAATCCACTCTTAACAAAATGCTTTTTAAGCACGGCCTTTCCGAAAAATCCACCAATAAGACCGGCAACAACAGTAACAACACATAATATAGGAAATACCCATCCGGCCGAAAACGCTCCCGATACTCCTTCAACAAAAGCATCACCGTAATTTGATCTCTGGCCTTCGAGCCACTCTTCACTGGCATATAACCAATGGATGTAATTTGTTACAGCAATAAGACCAAATACCGCATAAGCAAGTATTGCTTTGAAAGCACTCTTGTACTTGCCCCAGTACATGATAAGTTCACACAAAAGTCCTATGAAGAATCCGTATCTGAGCGCATCAGGCCCCATTCCGGTAAGAATCATTATTACTCCGTTTATAACTACAGTTATAAGTATCATTCCAAACTTCTTAACACGGATAAAATAAAGCATCATGGGAATTCCGAGAATAATTGCTTCTACGACAGAGATGAGAAGGAATCCCATCGGAAAAACTCCGAGCACACATGCCACAATTATTTCTATAACCAAAAAAACCGCCGTAAAAATACCTACATTCATTAAATCCTTACCGTTTAATCTGTTGCTTTTTTCTTTTGAACTCATTTTTTTACTCTCTTTCTTTAATTATTTTCATATAAAAAATGAACTTTCATAGGCTGTTCACCAATATGTATATTTAGTTGGCTGCATCCTCCCAAATCTTTTATAAAGTCAGCTTCCTTCTGTGTTACGTAATAGTCGATCTTATCTATTCCTATAGCACCGTTTGGATGCCTGACAGTCTCGGTAGATCCGCCTGTAAACCTTGATTTGATAAATGGATATCTTTCATCGTAAGGAAAAAGACATTTGCATCTCAGTATATTTCCGTTTATATCTTTTCGTTTTACAGGGACTACGACTGTCTCCAATCCATTTTTTTCATATATAGGTTTTTCAGTCGAAAATGTTTCATCTTCATTATCAAATGAAATTCTTATATATCCTTGCGGACCGTTCTGCTGCCGCATCATTCCCTCAACAAACCTGCCGTATCCCATTCTTTTAAGCATCCAGCTTAAAAACTTCGTAAATCCCATGTTTTGAATTATCTCCACATAACTTCCATCCGGAAAATGAATTATTGCATTATGCGGATTTTTCTTAGATCCGTATTCGACAAAAAATCCCTCTTTCTCAAATAACTTTTTTCCTTCTTCAAGATTGTCTACTTTGTATAAAACATGACTGATTCTCATTACCGTTTCTCCAACACTCTTTTGTAAAATCCATACATCACTCATCCTTGTCTATTGTTTCCAGACGTTTCCACCTGCACACTTTACGTTCAATCAGATGAATGATCACATATAAAACAACTCCAAGTAACGCCAGCGAAAGGATTCCCGCATACATATCTTCAAACCTTCTTGCGTCCATTGATTTAGTTATGAAATAACCAAGCCCTGTTATAGATGCAAAATTTTCTGTTATAAACAAAAGTGCTGTTGATATTCCGAGAGTTCCTCTTAATGCGGAAAATATTTCAGGCATACAACTTGGGATTACCAAATGGCTTAAATACTGAAATCTATTTGGATTAAGTGCTTCCATGGAATTTATGAGTTCCATGGGGATATGCCTCACAGCATCTCTGATTGTCAACGAAAGCTGAAAAAACAACACAAGCGCTATTAAAAAAATTTTGGGTTCATCGCCTATTCCCAGGAAGACAACAATTATCGGCAAGAAAACAACTTTCGGAATAGGATACAGAATGTCAAAAATCTTTCCGAAATAATCATCAACCTTCTTATTGCAACCTATCAAAAGTCCTATAGGCATTGCCGCAATCAGACCTATAAGTGTTCCAATAACAATCCTGTAGCAGCTCGCCCATAAATGACTTAACAGTTCCCTGCCACCCAAAAGTTCTGCGAACGCCTGCAATGCTGTTATAGGTGAAGGTAAAAAATTCTTATCAAACAACACACTTGTTAATTGCCACAAAAGCACGATAGTAACGAAAGCTACCATATATTGAAAAATTTTTTTCGTCATTCATCCCCCTCCCAGCATTGCCTTCTTTATAATGTTATGAATAGCCCTTACCTCGGGAGTTCCCATCATACCTGCAAGGTTATTGTCCAGAATTTTGCCTGTATTATCCTCGTTTCCAAGCACAAGTATCTTGTCTCCAAAGTACGCTGCCTCTTTAACGCTATGTGTCACCAGTACCACCATTATGTCGTTCTCTTTAAAATAAGTTCTGAACTTACTGCATAATTGTTCTCTCAGTATCGGATCTATAGCCGAAAAAGGTTCGTCCAGCAGAATAAGTTTTGGCTTTGCCATAAGCGCTCTCGCAAGCGCAACTCTCTGTTTTTGTCCGCCTGACAACTGGCTCGGATATGAATTTCGAACTTCATAAAGCCCAAGCTCTTCAATGATTTTGTCCGCAAGATGATATTCAGATTTTTCATGTTTAAGTTGTAACGGAAGAATGACATTTTTTCTCACCGTCTTCCACGGAAACAGTCCATACCCCTGAAAGACAACCGCAATATCGTCTCTGATATTCTTAATATTCTTTCCGTTGAAAAATACTTCGCCTTCCGAAGGCTCGATTATCCCTGCTATAATGCTGATCAAAGTAGTCTTACCACAGCCGGATCCACCTACAATGGCAAGACAATTGCCTTCATCAAATTCAAGGCTTAAATCTTTTAATACCATGCTCTCGTTTTTGCCGTAGCTCTTACTAATATTCTTTAGTTCCAGCATTTATTTCTCCTCAGAAATATAATCGGAATCCACTATATCTTCGTAATCGGGCGCTTTATCCAAAAGTTTCTTTTCAACCATCCAATTTACTGTTCTCTCAACTTCTTCTTTATCGGGAACACAATTTTTCGGATAATGAGGGATCTCCCACTTTTCTTGTAAAGTTTCAGGTACATTTGCAACAGAATAAATGAACTCTTTGTCTTCTTCGTTGTGCTCATTGATTCTGTCAACGGCTGCATTATATCCGTCCATGAACCTTTCAAGTGTTGAACTGTTTTCATCTATAAACTTCTTGGTAAAAGCAATAACGGTTACAGAATAATTGTTTTGTAATCTTGTATCATTGATCACTTCGTTGCATCCACTTGCAATAGCAAGATCCCCCATGGGATCAGGCAATATAGCCATATCGACCTCATCGGCACACAGCGTTTCAAAACGAAGTGCAAGACTTGGAGTATTTACCTTTTCCTCTTTACTGATATCAAGGCCAAGTTCATTCCAATATGAATCAACAAGATATTCCATCATTGTGCCCTCTGATATAGCAAGGCTCTTCCCTTCTACATCAGCTATATTCTTTATGTTTGAATTAGGGCTTGAAACAATAAGAAATTTTCCTTCGGAAGTATTCTCTCCCAAAGCTGTAGTCACAGCTCTTAGCTCAGTTCCTCCCTTTGTGATCAGATTTTGAACAACCATGTCCGTCATCATCGCATCAATTGCTCCGCCTTCCATGGCTTTGGACTGATCTGAAGCACTTGAAAACTCGACCAGTTCAACATCCGCGCCTTTTTCTTTAAAAAGCCCCATCTCATCACCGACATATATTGGCAAACTGTCTGCTGTTCTAAGTACCCCCACTTTAACTGTGGCTATACTTTCATTTTGAGGTACGGCATCAGAGGCATTATTATTTGCCCCACATCCAGAAAGAATTGATGTCATTACCATGATAGCTAAAACTTTTTTCTTCATTTTTCCCCTTTCGTTAGCATTAGCTAACCCTTGTGTATTAATAAAGTGCTTCGCATTGAAGCACTTATTTACCAAACAGCCAAGCCGTTAGACAGAACTAACAGTATTCAAGATACACTCTCACGTCCCAAATATCAACAGAAAAATTTTTTTTATCTTTTTTTCGCAATAAAAAAAGATCTTCAAACCGTAACTTGGTGTGAAGATCTTTTTATTAAAATTTAAACTTTTATACCGATTGCCTTCTGCCAGTCAAACAAGTCTCCGACTACCTTACAGTGATGTTCAATTTCTTTGTCGGACATTCCGTGAATGATCGGTTCCGTATATAATTGCCACAACGCCGTAACAATTACACGAAGTTCTTTGCGAGAAATTTTCTCATCTGCAAGTTTCCTTTTTTGCAATGCTTTTAAGTAGTCATAGTCTATATCTGACATTTTATCAAGCCAATATTCCTGGTATCGACTGTACTTGGTACCTTCTGAACACTTAAGAAGCAGTTCCAGTCCGTCTTTCATATCCATGAGACGCCTGTTCCAAAGCTTTGTATTCTTCTCGGTATCAACCCAAACTCCTACAAGTTCCGCATCTGAAAGCTTATTAGGATCAACAGTCTTTGCTTCTTCCAAGATATTATTCATACTCTCGACCGTATCTTTCACAACGGCTTCGAACAGCTCTTCTTTTCCTTTATATCTATTGTAAATTGCTCCTGTGGTAACTCCTGCATCCTTACATATATCGGAAAGCTGTGCACCGAGAAACCCTTTTTCCCTAAAATGTTTCCTTGCACTTTCCAATAATCTCGGATCTATGCTGGTATCTCTAACTGCCATAATCAGCCAATCTTTCTTTTACACCATCCGGAATCGGAATTCTTGATCTGTACAAAGTTCTTATAAATTCCGTCTTTTTCCATAAGCGCGTCGTGTTTTCCTTTTTCAACAATTTTACCATTGTTGACAACAAGGATGCAATCAGAGTCTTTAATGGTCTTAAGTCTGTGTGCGATTATGATAAGCGTCTTTCCTTTGCAAAGCTCTGAGATTGCCTGTTGGATAGCAGCTTCATTATCCGCATCTATGCTGGCTGTTGCTTCATCAAGGATAACGATAGGAGAATCCTTAAGGATACATCTTGCAATTGATATTCTCTGTTTCTCACCTCCCGAAAGTGATGCTCCGCCTTCACCTACCATTGTTTCAAATCCTTCAGGCAGGCTCATTATGAAGTCATAACATCTTGCCTTCTTGGCAGCCTCAATAACCTCTTCTCTTGTCGCATCCGGTCTTCCCATGATGATATTGTTATAAATGGTATCTTTGAAAAGATATACATTCTGAAACACCATACTGATCTGTTCAAGAAGGTTCTTAAGCGGTACTTCTTTTATGCTTGTTCCGTTGATCAGAATATCGCCTTCATCTATATCCCAAAATCTTGCCATCAGGTTTGCAAGTGTACTCTTTCCGCTTCCCGAAGGTCCTACAAGCGCAATTGTCTCACCCTCTTTAACTTTGAATGAAACATTACTGATCGTCTCTTTTGCATCATATGAGAATCTTACATTCTTAAACTCAACTGCAGGCACGCCTTCTTTTGCAGTTGTTATCTTCTTATTTCCCGAATCAGAGAGTTCCTGCTCATTCATAACTTCTTCGATCCTGTCAAGGCACTTATCCATGATTGTAAGCTTCTCAGACTCCATATACGCAACTCTCAAGGGAATAAATACATTAAGCATGAAAAGAGTTACTCCAAGAAATGCTGTTATATCTATTGTTCCGTTTAAAAACAAGATTGAAGCCACAAAACCAAGCGCAATAGAACAGATTTCATAAATAATATTTATAACAACTCCAAAAGGAATCATCTTGCCTTCAAATCTTAAACTCTCCTTACAAGACTTCTCGAAATTGTCACTCATTTCTTTTGACTTATCTCCGAGAAGATTGTAAGTCTTGGTGATTCCGATTCCTTCGATGTAATCAAGAACTGCTTTTGTAAGTCTTTCGCTCTGTTCCTGTCTTGCACCTGAAAGTGCTATTCCTTTGTTGTATTTTACTTCTCCGACAAGAACCAAAACCAATGATCCTATAAATGCAACTGCGCCGAGCGCCGGATTAAAAATAAGCATGAATACCGTAAAGATTGCAGCCGCGAAAAGATAGCTCATAGTATCTGCAAGTGTCATCATTGAGTTTTCCTCAATAAATACCATGTCTGTTGAAAGAACCGAGCTGATCTTACCGATGTTTCCTGCTGTAAAATATCCCATCGGAAGCTTTCTTAAATGTTCGCCAAGCTTTATTCTCATATCAGCCATAAGCATAAATCCCGCAGCTGACTGAAGCCTGTCTGAAGCATGGATGAAAATTGCCTGCGCAATAACACATCCAAGCAACATAAAACCATATTTTACAAAGCTTCCCGCTACAAGCGTTCCCTTAAAGAACTCGTCAACCATAAGAACCGTCAATATAATTACTGCGTTCTGAAGAACTGATTTCAAAAAAGAAAAAATAAAAGCAATCTGTATCCTTCCCTTATACTTTCCCGAACAATCTATAATTCTTTTTATTGCCCCGATCATGCAAATGCCTCCTTCATTGTTACCTTGCTGCCTTTATCTGCAGCAGACCATTCCTTTGCGCCTTCAGACAATTCCCAAAGATTAGCATACATCTCCGAGTTCTTAAGAAGTTCATCATGAGTTCCTTCTGCCTGAATCTTTCCGTTTTTCATAACTACAATCTTGTCAGAATTCTTGATTGAATATAATCTGTGAGCAATTACAATTACTGTTTTGTCAGAAATAAGCTCTGCTATCGCATTGTTCATCTTTTCCTCATTTTCCGGATCCATAAATGCAGTAGCTTCATCAAGAACAATAATTGGAGCATTCTTTAAGATAGCTCTTGCAAGCGCGATTCTCTGTCTCTCACCACCTGATAACATATTTCCCGCAGCGCCTGCCGGTGAATATATTCCGTTATCAAGCTTCTTAAGGAACTCGGTACACTGCGCTTTATTGGCAGCTTCTATTACTTCCGCATCGGTAGCTCCGGGCTTTCCAAGTCTGATATTTTCAAGAATACTCATGTTGAAAAGGAACTGTTCCTGTGAGACAAAAGATATCTCGCGGTTCAGAGCTTCCAACGTCATATCTGTAATATCCTGTCCGCCTATCTTTACGCTTCCTCCGGTAACATCATAGAAATGTACCAGAATCTTTGCCAAAGTTGACTTTCCGCTTCCCGACTCACCTACAAGTGCCGTTACCGTGTTCTCGGGAATTGTGAGGCTTACATCTTCTATTACATCCACCTTTCCGTCGTAGGAGAAGTTTACATTCTTAAATTCAATCGAATGATCTTTTCCCTCAAAAGACTTTGTTCCCTGCTTAAGAGGTGCTGCCGAAAGGATATTTTCCAAAGCTGTGATCTTATAATTAAGCTGAGGAAGTACGCTTATAAATGTAAGCGCTCTTAAAATTTCGGGACCTGTTGAGAAAGACATGCACATGACAAGAAGGAAATTGGAAAGCGTTGAACTTCCCGTATATACAAAATATCCTCCGATAGGAAACGTCAAAAGAGCCACACAAGGAAGAAAACTTCCATACAAAGCCATCCATGGCCAACAAATCTTGTACCATGCAAGCGTAAAATCTCTGTAACTCATGACATCACCTGAAAATCTCTTGTAGCTGTCACCGTCACGACCAAAGATCTTTACAACTTCCATACCGTTTACATACTCAACGATGGTATCATTCATTTTCTGCGCTGATGCATAATAATCTCCCATCTTGCTTGTTCCCGCACCATACATGGCAAACATTGCTACAACTCCGATTGGAAGAGATGCAAGCGAAAGAAGTGCAAGTTTCCAATCAACAAAAAACATAACGATAATTACAAGCAGCGGTACGGTAAGATTTGAAAAACCTTCCGGAAGCGCATGTGCTATCAAAATTTCCATGTTATCGATATCATCAATGAATACCTTTTTAAGTGATCCCACGCCAAGTTCCTGAATAACACCGAGGGGAAGATTTTCCATCTTCTTCTGGAGAGAGATTCGCAAATTCTTAAGTGTCTGATAAGCACTGAAATGAGATCTGTCCAATCCGTAAATATACAGAGCAACATATATAAAACCACAGATCAACATGATAGCCGACCATTTTACATAAAACGAAATACTCGTCTCTCCTCCGATCGCGCCATCTATCATTTTATAGATAGCCACAAACTGAAAAACATTAAATGCCAGTCCTACAACCAGCAAGAACATTGCCAGAAAAGTATATTTCTTATACTTCCCCGTATACTCCAAAACCTTTTTTAACATTGCTTCCTCCTGTCTTATCGTTAGACAATGCTAACAGAATAATAAAAAATCGTAGAGAATAATAATTAAATTATTAATAATTCAATTATTACTCTCTACGATTTCTAATACTACCTCATATAATTGTAAAGTCAATACAGATTAGGCTTTGGTGTTGATAAGTTTTCTCAGCAAACAACAGTTAGTTGTTCCAAAGGTACTCCGTTTCTGTGCGCTGTGCTGTAGATTTCTGTAACCTTCTTGTATTTATCAAATGTCTCAAGCGCTGACTTGGTGTCGCCGTAAACTTTCCAGAAACCTGTGTATTTCACACCTTCTTCGGGACTATTCATGAATCCAAGAACGTCTTTTACGGGATATCCGAGAAAAAGACCTATCTCATGAGGAAACTTTGGATCCTGTCTCAAATGCTTTGCAAGTTCCGCAACGCACAGATCTGCGTTATTGTATGAGTAGCCTTTTTCTTTGAGGACTTTGCATACTTCTTTATTCGCAAAATCTCTTTTTAAAAAATCAGGTCTGTAAACATAGATAAGGACTCGCTTTTCGTAATACTTTACGGGTATCATTCGCAGTCCTTTCTTCGCAAACCTGTAATTAAAGTCTCTCACTTCTTTGTTAAAACTCTCCCTGTCATCGATATCGACAGTAAAAAGATTTCCTGTTTTAAGCCCCGCCAAAGTCGGTGAGCAAAGACTTATAAGTAATTGATCTCCCATTACTCCTCCAAATCATTTTTATAATTTGAAAATTGACATTATATATTATGTTAGTCACGTCTAACTTTCGCGTGTAATGCACTCTTTTTCTAAATCTTAATGGCACTTTTCAAATTAGCAAAATATTGAAAAATATTATCATGTTTTTTTATTGATATTTATGTTAGCATTTGCTAACGTATTTTTCAAGAGCACGACTCGCTTTTTATGAAAATGCTCAGAAAGGATGATCATTTATATGAGTAAAGTTAAAGTAGTTTTTTGGAGTGGAAGCGGAAATACTCAGGCAATGGCTGACGCAGTGGCAAACGGAATAAACGGTGCCGGCGGAGAAGCTGAAGTTACTACATTTGATGCTTTGAGCGTAGCTGATGCAGCAAAGGATACTGTTATCGCATTCGGTTGCCCCGCTATGGGAGCTGAAGTTCTCGAAGAGACAACAGTTGAGCCTTTCATGGCTGAATATGAAGGTTTTGCAAGCGGCAAGAAGATTGCGCTCTTTGGTTCATATGGCTGGGGAGACGGCCAGTGGATGCGTGACTGGCAGGACAGACTTACATCTGCAGGCGCAACTATCATTGGCGGCGAAGGTGTAATGGCTAACGGAGCACCCGATGCAGATGCCATTTCAGCCCTTGAAGACCTCGGAAGACAGCTTGCGCAGGCATAAACAAGTATTTACCCCCGTAAATTTCATATAACAGGAAATGGGCTGTTGCACTAATTTAGTGTGGCCGGGCTGTCTATGAAAAGGGCGACAGATAGAAAAAAGACGTGAACATTGCTTCACGTCTTTTTATACTTATCAAAAATGCCTGTCTTGCACCCTCTTATGTAGGTCTGATGCACCATATAACACATCAGTGACTGTTACAACTCCCGGATCGATAACATAGCAAACGATGTAATTATCAATCACCATCTTGTGCATCCCCATAGAATGCTCCGGTTCACATTCAAACAATCCATATCTATCAGGAAAAGAATCCAATGTTAAGATAGCCTTTGCAATACGATTATATTGCCCCATTGCATTTTCAGGTGCCTTAAGTTCAACCGCAATATGCTGATAAAGTGCGTCCATATCAGCAAGAGCCTCATCAGTAATATCTACAATGTATTTATCCATCAGTTATGCATCTCCCTGAATTTCTCAAATGCAGCTGCTGCATTTTGAGTATTTCCGGCTTTATATGATTCATAACCCGTTTGCAATTTCTCATGAATTTGCTCGTTGCTCATTCTGGTAACATCAATACTATCAGGCGCATTAGGAAGCTTTAATGAAAACGGAATTCCTCCCACCAAAACTATCTGGTTAAGGAACATATCTACAGCAGTAGACATCGGGATTCCCAAACGTCCTAATATAGATTCTGCGTCTTTTTTCAATGCAGGGTTTACTCTTAAATTTAATGTAGCTGACTTTTCCATGGCATTTACCTCCTCATTCACCTAAATTGTAACTACATTGTTGTTACTTGTCAATTATTCCGGATAAATGTTTATGCCACTGTCTTGTTCTCTACTTTGAATACAGCATCGGCATTTTTTATTGTGTTGAGTCTGTGTGCGATCACGAGTAGCGTCTTTCCAAGGCACAGCTCATCAATTGCCTCCTGGATATACGCTTCGTTGTCGGCATCGACGCTGGCTGTAGCTTCATCGAGGATTACTATAGGTGAATCCTTTAGGATACAACGGGCTATAGAAATTCTCTGTGCCTCGCCGCCGGATAGACTCGCACCGCCTTCACCGATGACGGTATCGATTCCGTACGGAAGCTTATCGATAAAGTCCATGCATCTTGCTTTCCTTGCGCACTCGATGATTTCCTCGCGGGTGGCGTCGGGTCTTCCCATTCTTATGTTGTTATAGATGGAATCCTTGAAAAGATAAACCTTTTGGAACACCACGCTTATGTTATCCATAAGATTTTCCAAAGGCACATCCCTTATATCGACGCCTCGTATCATTATCTTTCCGCCGTTTACATCCCAAAATCTTGTAAGAAGGCTCGCAACAGTACTTTTTCCGCCACCCGAAGGTCCGACAAGCGCAGCCATGGTATTCTTTTCAACCTTGAAGGAAACGTTTTCCAGCACGCTCTCTTTTTCATAGGCAAAAGATACTTCTCTAAATTCAGTCTCCGGAACACCAACGGGAGCTTTTTCGGGGATTGTCGCAATATCTTTTTCATCCAAAACTTCAAGATCAAAAATCTCTTCCATTCGGTTAAGGCTGCTGTTCATAACAGCGAACCTTGTAACCTGAAGATACACTTCCTTGATCGGTCTGAAAACGCCGAAAGAAAACATGCAAACGGCAAGCGCTCTGAATCTTTCTATCTCGCCGATACCAAACAGTCTTATACACAAAGAAATAAGCAAAAGAACTCCGACAGCGTTTGCAAACTCCATGATCCTAAGGCTCGGAGTGACCTTTTTTTCAAATGCTATGCATTCATCCTTCATCTTCTCAAATGCATTCTCGATATCGGTAGATTCACGATCAACCATGTTGTAGGACTTTATTACGCCCATTCCTTCAATATATTCAAGAACGTGACTTGATAGTTCCTCGTTAAGTGCCTGTTTTCCGTCTGCCTCCGCCTGCTCATATCTCATGGAAATATTACCTATAAGCACGATCACAAGACTCATTAAAAGAGTAAACGCCCCAAGTAAAGGATGAAGAAAAGTCATAAACGATATGACCAAAATTTCAGAACAGATATCACCAACAAACGAGGAAATCGTGTTCATGCAATTTGTCTCGATAAAGCCCATATCCACCGCAAGAACGGTACTGATCTTTCCGATATTTCCGTCGGTAAAAAATCCCATCGGCATGTGACGGAGCTTTTCTCCCAAGCTTATCCTAAGGTCGGAAAAAAGCAGATATCCGGCAGTAGACTGAAGTCTGTCCGACATGTACGAAAAGAGCACTTGTCCGACAAACAACGCTGCCATAACAGCGATCAACATTCCGACTTTTTCCATAGTCATCTTGTTTTCATACAAAAGCTTTATTATGTATACCGAGAGTGAATATGGGCCGTATGTACATATTGCGCGAAGTAAGGAAAAAAGATATGCAAGCCTTATCCTTGTCTTATATTTTCCCGCAAGGCGTATGATTCTTCTTATCTGCTTTATCATATTGCTTTTTCCTCCTTAACTTCTCCCGAGTTGTTGACCATCCAATCTTCCGCGTCCTTGGAAAGTTTATAGAGTTGTTTGAAGTACTCATTCTTCATGATCTCGGCTTTATTGCCCTCGGCTACAACTTTTCCGTTTTTGATAAGCACGAATTTATCGACATTTCTCATCGCACTAAGTTTATGTGCTATGACGATGACTGTTTTCCCTTTTATGATCTCATCTATCGCCTTGTTGATCTTATCTTCGTTTTCAATATCAACAGAAGAAGTTGCCTCATCAAGTATTACGATCGGTGCATCTTTAAGGATTGCTCTGGCAAGCGATATTCTCTGCCTCTCACCTCCTGAGAGCCTTTTTCCTGCATCACCTGCTTTGGAATTATATCCTTCGGGAAGCTTTTTTATGAACTCATCGCACGCAGCTTTCCCCGCAGCTTCAAAGACCATCTCATCCGTGGCTTCGGGATTTCCGATTCTTATGTTTTCCATAATACTTCTGTTAAAAAGAAATACATCCTGCGACACAAAAGATATCTTGGAATTAAGTTCCGATAAGCTTAGATCGGTAATCTTTTTCCCGCCAAAGGTTATACTTCCGCCGTCGGTATCATACTGATGCGCAAGAAGTCTTGCTATAGTCGACTTTCCGCTTCCTGACTCTCCGACAACCGCTGTCATTTCTCCCGCTTTTGCAACAAAACTAATATCCTTAAGAACCTCGTTGTCCTTGTATGAAAAATGTACATTCTTAAGTTCAATATCAAGCTTTTCATCTCCCGAAAAACTCTCGCAGCCTTCACACAATTCCGTTCTGTCAAGCACTCTTTCAAGCGCCTGGATCTTGTAATTAATCTGAGTCACATATGATGCAAAAGAAAGAGCTCTTAAGAGATTCGGTCCGATTGCAAGTGACAGACAAATGATAAGAATAAAATCGTTAAGCGTCGCGCCGCCTGACATTACCATGATTGTTCCTGCAGGAAGAGCGAACAAGAGCATATTGGGAAGAAGGCTCATGTATAGCGCAATCCATGGCCAACATACTTTATACCAGGTAAGACTTAAGTTTCGATAATTAAGTACGCTTGATTCATAACTCTTGTAAGACTCACTCTGGTAATTAAATACCTTGATAACTTCCATTCCGTTGATGTACTCGACAATGGAATTGTTCATTCGCTTTGCAGCGGCAAAATATCCGCCCATTCTCTCCACGCCGTCATCATACATCCGCTTCATGCAAAGAAGCCCCAACGGCACTACGATAAATGCCACAAGCGCAAGTTGAAAGTTTACTCTGAACATGAAAACAATGATTCCAAGAGAAACCAAAAGATTGGATATTCCTTCAGGAATTGCATGTGCAAGAATTACCTCTATCTCTTCGATGTCATCGGTAAATACCTTTTTAAGAGCGCCTGTACCGATCTGTCTTATTGTTCCGAGAGACTGTTTATTAAGTTTATCCTTTAGTTTTATCCTTATTGCCTTGAGCGTATTAAATGCCGCTATATGCGACAATGACAGGCCTTGGGTATAGAGAAGCATATTAAGGACATTCCCCAAAAAGATAACGATAAGAGGAATGCAGACATCCTTAAATGTAAAAATGTCTTTTGAAAGAAATCTGTCCGTTATCTTATAAAGCATTGCATAGGGAACTATACCTGCCGCAACACCAAGTATCATGCAGACTATGGCGCCGTAAAAATGTTTTTTGTATGCTCCCATTCTGTTTATGATCCTGCTCATCGCAGAGCCGGATTCTCTTTTGCTTGTATGAGCCTCTTCACTTTCTGTCGTGAAGTAGTATCTGACTTTATTTATACCTGCTTCGTCCAAAGGATAAACCGACACGAGTCTTCCTTGTTCCATGTGAACCACATGAGTACAACAGTTCAAAATAAGCTCAAGATCGTGAGTGATGATTATCGATACTTCAACATCGGACTCCGTATCTCTTACAAGCTTCGAAAAGCTCTCCATTCCTACATAATCAAGACCACTTGTGGGTTCATCATAAAATATGATCTTCTTGCCGGAACAGAGTGCAGAAGCTATTGCAACTCTTTGCTTCTGTCCTCCCGACAGTGAAGAAGGATGCCTGTCCTTAAGGGCGTCTATTCCAAGTTTTTTAAGAACGGAAAGTGCACGCTCATCGCTGACATCACTGTTAAGCTTAAGTTCTTCCATTACAGATTCGCAAAAGAGCTGTCTATTTACATCCTGCATGACCATGAAACAGGACTTCGCTCTTTGCTTGTCATCCAAAACCTTGCCATCTATACTCACGGTTCCCATTGAACCAAGAACTCCGCAGAGAGCCTCAGCAAGTGTACTTTTTCCTGTTCCGTTGTCTCCTATGAAAGCCACAACACTTTTAGACGGAAGCTTAAGATCATCCACATCGAGGATGTTGGAATTATCTCTCTGACACGAAAGATCGCTTATCGTTATTACAGGCTTTGAAGCCTTCACCTCAAACGGTCTACCCGTGACGGTAGAAAGATCTGTTGTTCTAAGTCCCATTTCGGACAGCGCTCTATTTGACAGCTTTTTAAATTCATCTGCCGTGAATTCACCTTCTACTCTTCTTTCGTTTATATAGATAAATCTGTCCGCAAGATCCGTTAAGAAATACAAACGATGTTCGGACACCACAATTGTCTTTCCCTCGGACTTTAGTCTCGCAAGTATCTGATGAAGTCTGTTGATTGCTTTTCTGTCGAGGTTGGATGTAGGTTCATCCATGACAAATATCTCGGGATCCGAAGCATATACAGAACCACAGGCTATCTGCTGTTTTTCTCCTCCCGACAGTTCAAAGATATTTCTGTTAAGAAGCGGTCTTATCTTAAGAACATCCGCAGTTTCATTGAGACGCTCTTCCATCAGCTCTTTTGACATATTGTGATTCTCACATCCAAACAAGAGCTCTCCCGTTGTATCTACATGAAAAAACTGGCTCTTCGGATTTTGAAAAACTGAACCGACAAGCGTGGAGATATCGGAAAGTGGCTGCCCGGTCACATTTGCACCATCTATATATGCGCATCCTTCCATCTCGCCCTCATAGAAATGCGGTATCAGTCCGTTTATCACTCTCGTAAGCGTTGTCTTACCGCATCCGCTCTTTCCGCAAAGAACTACGAATTCGCCTTTTTTAATCGTAAGATTTATATTTTTGATTCCATTTCCGCCTTTACTTTCGCCGGCGTATCTAAATGAAACGTCTTCTATCTTAATCATTTTCACCTCTTACTCATTGCTGGTAAATGAAAAACATATATGCCAGGAAGCCTGCAAAGATCAGGATTATCGCGTAGTCGGTAACCCTAAGCCTTGCTTCAACATATGAGCTTCTTTTCCTGTTACTGTCGAGCCCTCTTGCCATGGCCGACGATGCGAGTTCATCCATAAGTTCGACCGAACAAAAAAGAAGCGGAACCATGGTATACTCGATTATCTGCGCGGGCTTTGTAATAAAGCTCTTTAGCTTAAATTCTATTCCTCTAAAGAGCATGGCTTTCTTTATTCCGTCCCACTCATCAAATATGGTCGGAATAAATCTGATAAGAACTACGAAAGGAATAACAAAGACCATCGGAAGATGCATCTTTTGAAAAGATGAAATTAGGTGCGACATGTCGGTCGTCTTTGTGAACAGCAAAAGTGCCATTGTTATCGGGCAAAAGAATCTGATAAGTACCATGACGGACATGCAGATCATATTAAGAACCGAGCCAAAGCCTCCTTTTACAGCACCTGCATACAGACACATTATTATAATTGATATGCAAAAACATATTACGGATAAATATTTTTCGCCTTCCAAAAACAACATCACACAAAGAAGTGCCGCAAAAACAAGCGACGGAAATACCGTCACGCACTTAAGCGGTATGATCATAGAAATAACAAGTATCAACAGTTTTGTTCTTGGATCTGCTTTTATTATTGAAGTATTGTTCCCGGTAAACATTGATTATCCCCTTAGACAATTCCTGCTTTTTCAAAGTGTTTTTTTACAATCTTCGATCCGAAAAGTCCGCCTATAATTCCTCCGACAACCGCAAATCCAACAATCATGATCCACGCCCACCAGGGTGTTACGAGCCTGCTCATTCCATCTGCAAAGTCATCTCCGATCATTGAACGAACACCTGCTATATATGCATCTTTGGCAACAAGAATTCTGAAAAAGTTAGACGCAGTTATAAAGTTGAAAAAGACGTATGAGATCACATACATTTTCTTTGACTTGTACTTTCCGAGAGCCATGCATATCTCAGCTATCAGTGCGCTTACAATGCAGACAGAAAATGCGATTGGATCAAAGCCTGTTGATATGCATGCAAACAATACAGCCATCAGAAGTGCAGCTCCGAATTTTCTTACTTTAAGAACGCTCAAAAGATAAATGGTACCGCAAAAAATACCGAGCAATAAAGGACACGCGATGTAAATAACCGGAATTGTTCCAACCAGCATCATTACTATCAAAACCGCAACAACATAAAGTGCTGCGAATGCTCCTGCGTAGATCATATCTTTTGTCTTTAATTTCATAAACTTACTCCTCCAACTTCTCAGAACTTTTTACATAAATAGTCTCATGATAGCCCGAATCATCTGCCACCATGAGACTTTTTTTGATATATTTTATTATTTAGAAATTACTTCTTTACGTGGAAAGCATCCATCTGAGGATATACGGCGCTTTCACCGAGCTGTTCTTCGATACGAAGGAGCTGGTTGTACTTGGCAACACGCTCTGAACGGCTGGGTGCACCTGTCTTGATCTGACATGTGTTGAGCGCTACAGCAAGGTCTGCGATTGTTGTATCTGCAGTCTCACCTGAACGGTGTGATGAAATTGCAGTGTAGCCTGCGTTGTGAGCCATCTTGATTGCTTCAAGTGTCTCTGATACCGAACCGATCTGATTGAGCTTGATAAGGATTGAGTTACCTGCTCCGAGAGAGATACCCTTTGAAAGTCGCTCTGTGTTTGTAACAAAGAGATCGTCACCTACAAGCTGAACCTTGTTACCGATCTTAGCTGTCATCTTCTGCCAGCCTTCCCAGTCTTCTTCATCAAGTCCGTCTTCGATTGAGATGATAGGATACTTATCTACGAGGCTCTCCCAGTGAGCGATAAGCTCATCCGATGTGAACTCTTTACCTGACTTAGGCTGCTTGTAGAAGCCTTTTCCTTTTTCGCTCTTCCACTCTGATGAAGCGGCGTCCATAGCGATCATGAAATCTTTTCCGGGCTCAAAGCCTGCTGCCTTGATAGCCTCAAGAATCTTCTCGATAGCATCCTCGTCGCTCTTGAGCTGATTGGGAGCAAAACCACCCTCATCACCAACTGCTGTTACATCGCCCATATCCTTGATGAGCTTCTTAAGGCTGTGGAATACCTCTGCGCACCAGCGAAGAGCTTCTTTGAATGAAGGTGCTCCTACAGGCATGATCATGAATTCCTGTGTATCAACGGCGCTGTCAGCGTGAGCTCCGCCGTTAAGGATGTTCATCATAGGTACAGGAAGTCTGTTTCCTGAAACACCGCCAAGGAATCTGTAAAGTGGAATATCAAGTGACTTAGCTGCTGCTCTTGCAGTTGCGATTGATACCGCAAGGATTGCATTTGCGCCGAGCTTAGACTTATCCTTTGTTCCGTCAGCTTTGATCATTGCCGCATCTACAGCATATGTATCAGAAGCATCGATACCTTTAACCGCATCGTTGATCACATTATTTATATTATCTACAGCCTTTGTAACTCCTTTTCCGAGATAACGTGACTTATCTCCGTCTCTGAGTTCAAGTGCCTCAAATTCACCTGTTGATGCACCACTCGGAGCAGTTCCGGTTGCCACTGTTCCGTCTGCAAGAGTAACCTCTGCCTCTACTGTAGGATTTCCTCTTGAATCCAAAATTTCTCTTCCGATTACTTTTTCAATTGCAAGCTTTCCCATTGTTTTGCTTACTCCTTTCAGATTTTAAACACAGAATTCCCCTTCTTATAGCCGATTCATAGGTTCAGCTATTCAAAAGAGGAATTCACATGATTTACTCAAGCGTTAGCAGGTGCTAACACCACATATTTTATTATAGCGTTTTTTGCATGTCAACGAATCAGACGTGTTTTAGGGGTTAATGAGAAATAGTTTCATTTTAGAGAGTCATAGTACTCCACTCAAAACTTCCTTAAGTGTATCCGCCGATGCCTTTAGCGCTTTCTTTTCCTCATCGCTGAGTCTGATGGGCACTGCACCCTCAACACCGCTCCTTCCTACAATTGCAGGCATACTGAGTGCAACATCGTCTATTCCGAACTCGCCGTGTTGAATACTTGATACGGGAAGGATTGACTTTTCATCTCTTACAATGGCTTCACATATACGCCTTACACTCATTGCAATTCCGTAGTATGTTGCGCCCTTTTTCTCGATGATCTTATATGCACTGTTCTTTACATTCTCGGCGATCTCTTTCATTGATTTCTCATGTTCGAAATGACCTCTCATCTCACAGAAATCATTGAGCGGGATTCCCGATACGTTTGCGCTGCTCCAAGCCGCGATCTCGCTGTCTCCATGCTCGCCTATAATGCAGGCATGAACAGATCTGCTGTCAATCTTAAGATGTTCTCCGAGAAGATATTTAAGCCTTGCGGTATCAAGCACGGTACCTGAACCGAATACTCTGTTTTCGGGGAATCCACTAAGTTTTGCCGCCGCATATGTAAGTATATCCACAGGATTAGCGACAATAAGAAGTATTCCTTCCGTGTTATATTTTGCAATCTCGGGAATGATGGATTTAAAGATTCCGACATTCTTTTTTACAAGATCAAGCCTTGTCTCGCCGGGCTTCTGCCCTGCTCCCGCAGTTACCACAACAACCGCCGCATCCTCAGCATCTTTATAATCACCCGCATATATCTGCACAGGCTTTGCAAAAGGAAGTCCGTGACTTATATCAAGAGCTTCACCCTCTGCCTTTTCTTTGTTCACATCTATCAGCACCATCTCAGAAAACAAGCCGCTTTCCATAAGTGCAAATGCTGATGCGGAACCAACAAAACCACAACCTACTACCGCTACTTTTCTTTCATTTAATGCCATGATGTGCCTCCTTTTTTTACTGATTTATTAAGCAATCTCCGGTTCTCTGACAAGATCGTACATATGAAAATTTTCTTCATAAATCCCTGCTTCCGGAACTCTTTTCTGTTTTTCCCTTTCTTGCAACAAGGTGCAGCCTAAACTTGGGCGCAGCTTCAAGCTCTGCGATTTCAAGATTTGCATTTTTGCAAAAACTTATGATTTCATCTAAAGAATATGCTTTAACATCTCCATGTCCTTTAAGATTTGCAAAAGGCATTTCAGCATGATTCATTATCCACAAAACCACCTTTGATGCCGTATAATCTTGCAATATCAATCTTCCACCGGGTCTAAGCACTCTTTTTACACTGTTAAAAAAATCTTGTGGATTTGGATAATGATGAAAACTGTTTGAACATATAACTACATCAAACAAATCAGATTCAAACGGAAGATTTTCACAGTCCCCTACAATCCAATTAACACCTTTTAATCCCTTGCTCTTTGCAACTTCTATCATCTTGGGGGTAATATCAAGCCCCGTGTAATGCTTATTCGGATTCTTTTCATAGAGTAATGAAATCATCGGTCCTGTTCCACATCCGCAATCAAGAAGATCATGATACTCCTCTTTATCAAGCTCAGATGCAATATATGGATAATCCTCCTTACACATTTCATATATTCCCGCTTCATCTGATTCATATATTTCAGCCGCCTGGGTAAACTCTTTTACTGTAAGATCTTTGTATTCTCTGTCTGTTCTCATTTTTCGTCACCTCACTTTTTGCCTATTAAAAGAGTAGAACCGGAAAGCCCCATCCATGAAGCTTCCCACTTGCTCATAAACATTCCGTTTGTAGTATCAATAAGCCTTACCTGCTCATATCCCATATCTTTGAGTTTCTTTGCAAAACTTTCCATATCTCCGTATTTACCTTTAGACATAATGTCATGGATTGCAAATGTCCCGCCTTTTTTAAGAGTCCTTAGTGTCTCAAGCAAGATTGCCTGTCTATCCTTACTGGGAATATTGTGATATACGTAATTGCTTGTCACCGCATCAAAGGTCTCATCGCAAAAATCAAGCTTCACAGCGTCTCCCTGCTGAAAAGTCGTATTTGAAACACCTTCGGCAGAAGCATTGCTTTCACACAGATTTTTGCTAAAAGAAGCATACTCTTTGCCCCATCTGTCTATTCCTATCATTCTTGCATTAGGGTTTTTCTTTGCACATGCAATTGTTAGAGCCGCACTACCGCATCCGACATCGAGACCTACGCCACCGTCAGGAATCTTCACATATGATGAAACGCCTTCAATTATCTGCTTTGACATCTGCCTTGTTCCATTGTAAGAAAAAGCTCTGTACATAAGAAACATCCATATAGTCATAAATGCACTCAGCACCGTAAGAACCAATAAAATCTTTCCTACTATTGTTCCGATACCCGCAACGCAGGTTACTGCGCATAGCACTATTGCAGATATAAGCGCCCCTTTTATCATTCCCTTCGGCATCCAGTTTTTATAATTCGCTTTCATACTCTTCCTCCATACAAAATATCATCTATGGATTTCATAATATCACTTTTTGTTAGCTATTGCTAACATTTCCTCAAAAAAACAAAGAGCTGCTTTGCAACTCTTTGCGCGCTTTTTTTACAATCACAAACATGCTGCTTTCCATGTTTCCTCTTTAAATCCCGGAATCACTTCAGTATCTGTAACAAGAAGCGGTCTCTTGACCAGCATTCCGTCAGATGACAAAATATCCAGCATCTCATCATCACTCATATTCGGAATCTTTTTTGATAATTCCATCTCCCTATACAGAATTCCGCTTGTATTAAAGAACTTCTTGAGCGGAAGACCACTCTTTTCGTTAAGCTCTTTTAGCGTATTTTTATCAGGATGCTGTTCTTTTATATCAAGGCTCTCATACTTAATTCCATTATCATCCAACCACTTTAAAGCCTTCTTACATGTTGAACATTTTGAATAGCAATACACTTTTATCATGATTCTTCCTCCGTAAATTCACACCAGACTATACAAATAAATAATTCATCTGACGCATTCTTTCATAGCAAATAATTCTGACTCTATCAATTATTTCGTTGCTATAGCTATCACTCGGCACATTATCAAGAACCTCATCAACATCTTGCTTTTTAAAATTAAATTCAATGTTTTGACCATATAATTTTTCAGCAATTTCAAGTTGTTCAAAAAAATCATCGCAAAAAGTTTTTGGCCTAACAGAATTTATCATCTCATATATATCTCCGCCAATCGGATAATCCAACGTAGTGTCGGAAAGGAGCCCTGCGCCTTGATCAAATATCGGGCATAATCTGTATTCACCTCTGTCGTTTACCAGTACTGCTATATTATGCGTATGCCTATCCTCATTCAGGAAAAGAGAATCTATAGTTATCATTTTTGACATGTAAGCGCCAAATTTCTTTAATCCTGTCACTCTCTCTGTTTCTTCTACCAAAGCTTTTAGTCTTTTTTCCTTATCGCTTATGGTATATATCATCGAGTTCAAACTTCTGCCATAGACATTTTTGAAAAGCCGCTCTAATGTAATAAGTTGCCACCTGTCCTTAAGGAAGTTTTTGCTTTTGACACCGTGAAAAACATTGCTCTTATATTTTATGTTTTCAAGATCATACAGCAAAAACTCCTCCTCACTTAATGACGATTTCATAATTAAATGGGATATAACATACTCCGCTAATCCTTCATACCCGGTGTAATCAGCCTTATACCATTCATCACCATTTCTCCATTTCAACTGATTGCCTTTTGAAGATTTATTATCTGTTTCAATTATTTCTTTTTCAAATAATTCAACCATTGAATTACCTTTCAATTACAATATGAAACTCATCCTCTTCCATGCGCCCTCCCGTCTTCTCAACTATCAAAAACGGATCGTAAAAAGGAATGTCATACTCTTTAAGCACAAGTTTCATTTTATCTCGTGATTTAGGAAAACATCTGGATTCCAAGAATTCTTCATAATCAGAAAAAGAAGGATGCTCATTTTTTCCAAAAGCCCGATACAGTAAATTATCTGTATAATTCCTGATATATACACGTTGTTCAATCTCATTAACATCGATAACTGTGCAAAGCATATCGCGATAATAATACTTTAGTCTAATCGGTGTTTTTCTCTCCGGCAAAGTATATTCCTGTTCAATTTGAGGCATACGCCTTAACATCTCGATAATCAGGACTATCGGGCCTCTTATCGGTTCATTAGCCGATTCCCATCTCTCTACAGTAGGTTTGGAAACACCAACAAAATCCGCAAATTGTTTCTGCGTAAGCTTTAGAATACTGCGGATATTCTTTACCTCAGCGGAATCTGTGTATTTTGGAGTTATATATTCTTTTACCATATAATCACCTCTGATTATATTAAACCATCATTTTGATGGTTTTTCAAGACACTTTTACCATCATTTTGATGGTTCACCCCCTATCCTATAACAAAGAGTTGCAAAGCAACTCTTTGCACGCCGATGCGGTCTCACACTTCTTCGCAGATGTATATCTGTCTCTTTTTAATCCAGTCAAGCGCCTCTTTATCATCCGTAAATGCCATTCCGGCAGCAGCATTAAATGCATCAAGGTTAGTGATCTTTGCCATTATCACAGGATTGTCGGGAAGTACTTCTCCCATGTCGAGTTTTCGAAGTTCGTCTTCCTTGTTCATTCTCCTGATATAATCATCGTCTCTGACACAGTAGATATCATATTTTTTCCGGATTTCATCATAACTTGGGATCCTGTCTTTAGAAAAATCGCATATCTTCTCAAAGCCCATCCATGAATATATGGACTCATCAACAGGTAAAAGAAATATAAAAGGGATTTTCTCACCCTCAAGAAGCTCAAATGTCTTATCAAACACGCGCGTCATCTGCCCTCTGCGGCGCATATTCTTCTTGGTTGCAACTGCAACAACGTAATAGCTTGGAACGACCGTCCCGCACAGATTCACAGAAAAAGGATTCAAGTGAAGCATCGACACGACTTCCCCGCCCTCAAAGCTCACTATCATCCTGTTATCGAGGCACTTGTCCGAATAATAATAATCGACAAATTCTTTCGGATCGTCAAATGCCTCCTCGTAAAGTTTTCTTGTCCTCTCTTTTTCCGCATATTCTATTATCATAAATTCTTCTCTCACTTTTTCCGTCAGATGACCTTCTCGCAAACTCTGTATTTTCTGGCATAGCCGATCGGATTGTAGCTTTCCTTGGCCTGCCTCAGTCCTTCGAGTCCCATGTCATCTTCTCTGTTTACAAGTTCCGCATCTTCATATGAGTTTAAAAGAAATTGCTGATTGATCATCTGATATATTCCGGGTATAGTGGAGTTTCCTTTTTCCACGCTGATAACCGCCATCTTCTCTCTGCTGTTGTATGAACCTATCGCAAAAGCCTCAAGGACCTCATCTATAAAGATTCCTCCGACTCTGAACGTGACTTTATCACAGTTTCTCAGAATATCTATAAGTCCGTCTTTTTCCATTATAAGCGTATCTTCGCTTTCAACGCCTTCAGATAGCCTTGTATCAACCCATTTTTCCATAAACTGCTCAAGGAAATATTCATCCGTACAGCACATGGTCTTGTATTCCCATCTGCCCTCATATTCCTTCATGAATTTGTTTACCAGATTTCTCTTTTTCTGAAATTTCTTTCCCGCAAGAGTTCTAAGCTCGTTTGCATCATAAAGATAGTCTTTAAAATCGGCTTCCTCTTCCACCACAAAATCGGAATTGTCAAAAAGGCCAAGCGCATTTAATGCTTCTTCATCCGCAAGATCGATTCTGAGCGGTACCTTAAGCTCCTCATTAAAATAGTCTCTAAGCAGATCAAAATACTTTTGCAGTTCTTCTTCCCTGCAATATGGCATTGCCGCAAAATAGCCTTTATCATCCCGCATCAATATGATTGCTGCCTCGTCCTCAAGATATATCTGTGTTTTATAAAGATATTTCCAGAGATAAGTATCAAGAACCGTACTGTCGCAGGTTTTGTTGTCTCTTAGAGCATATATCTCCGAAAGTTTCGCTGCTTCTTCAAATGTCGGTTTATGAAAATCAAGATTTTTTCCCATATGTCCTTTCCGTTCCATGCATACGCATTATTAATGAGCCGCAAGCTCCGCACCGATATTGCTTTCCTTGACCCGTTTCTTTTTATACCACACATATCTAAGCCAAGCGGTAAATCCGCTCATCGACCAGACGATTCCGACAGACCACCAGATTCCCCAGAGTCCGATAAACGAAATCTGTGTCAAAAGAACCGGAACAATAAATCTGCCGATAACTTCGACAATTCCGTTGAGCAGGGCAAAAAACGAATCTCCGAATCCGTTGAGCACACCTCTTACAACATATATCATTCCCAGCATAACATAGAAAAAGCTTGATATTTTAAGCGCCATCGCTCCCATCGCGATAACTTCTTCATCTTCAACAAAGATCCTGATTATAACTTCGCCGAAAAACTGCATAACGGGAAGCATAGCAGCCGAAAAGATTGCCATCAGCATCATACTCTTCCTGTAACCTGTTGTAATACGGTCAGTCTTATTCGCACCATAGTTCTGCCCCGTAAAGGTAGAAAGTGCGGCTCCGAGCGTCTGATACGGCTGATGAATGAGCTGTTCTATTCTGCTTGTCGCAGTAAATGCGGCAACGGCTACTTTTCCGAATGAGTTTACAACCTTCTGAAGCGCCATACAGGATATTGCAATAAGCGAAAACTGAAGCGACAACGGAATTCCGAGCTTTAATACTTTCCCTGAAATTACCATGTCAAACTTAAGGTCGTTTCTGTTCATCTTGAAATACTCATTTCTGCATATCGCATAAATTATGCAGCTAATTCCCGAAACAAACTGCGAAATAACCGTAGCAACTCCCGCGCCGGCCACACTCATATGAAGTCCGCACACGAACAGCACATCAAGCGCTGTGTTAAGAAGGCATGAAAAGATAAGGAAGTAAAGCGGCGTCTTTGAATCACCGAGCGCCCTAAGCATCGAAGATGCATAGTTATAAAGTGACACAAAAACAAGGCCGAGGCACATGATCCTAAGATATGCCACAGCATCTGCCATTATCTCATCAGGCGTTGCAAGCATTTTTAAAATCGGTTCAGATAAAAGAAACGCAACTATACCGACAATAATTGGGAATACCAGCATTATATAACCTGTATTTACAATACAGCTTTTTATCTCATTTTTATCGCCCTTACCAAAAAACTGGGATGTTATGATTCCTCCGCCACTTCCGATTCCGTTGCACATGGCAAAAAACAGGAATGTCACAGATCCTGTCGCTCCGATTGCAGCCAGCGCATCGGCGCCGACAAATTGTCCCACAATAACAGAATCCACCAGATTGTACAGCTGCTGGAAAAGATTTCCGATAAGCATCGGTATAGAAAAGCGGATGATCAAAGAAACCGGGCTTCCTTCGGTCATATTGATTACTGAAGATCTTTGTGCTTTCATTTCAAAACTTCCTTACGATCAAAATAAAGTACGCAAGGTGTCAGGAAGTACATTACTCCTGACACCTTATCTTATTCAATCAATTGTATGCCCGCATTTTTAAGATTGCTTCCTATTTTCTGTTATAAAACATCTCATTTTTTGTCTTTTATAAAAATTACATACTTCCCACACCACTTCTGCACTTAACAGGGGTGTGGGAAGTTCTTGTAAAAACTTTATTCCGCACTAAGATTCACAGCTGTTATCCTCTTTCGGTACAAGACATGTGTCTGATAGACGATCAAAACAAATACCGCAATACCCAGAACAAAATCTGCTGCCGTCTCTCTGGCGGTTGTTGTGACCATAGATGCTGCAGGAAAAAACATTCTCGATTTGCTTAAGTCATGAAACGTATCATATAAATTGCCGATTATACCGGCAATTGCAATTGCCGTGATCATATTTACCCATAATTTACGATTTTTTTCGCGTATAAAAAAGAAATATGATGCAACCGCTCCAATAGCGCCCGGAACAGTAGCTTGCATTAATTCAACCACTATTTTACGAAGCCATATCATAGTATCCACCCCATCAGTTAAAGAAACATAAAAATTATTCAAATAAGTGAATACTAAAGTCCCATCAAGCAAAAACAGTGTAATGAAAAAGCCCATCATCATCACGCCTATTTTCTTAGGTGTTAACGTATCTTTTATTGCATGATATAAAGCAAATAAAAAAATAATGACATAAATTATATATCTCAGAACAACAATGCGTTCATCCTCGTAACCATGCATATAGTTCATCGGCCTTGATTCAGACAAAGATTTAAATGACTGAATAAATAATATCATTGCCTTCTCAGCAATTTTTATAAAAAAAGATATAACTACGATGGCATATAATGCAATTGCCATATTATTTACAAGTTTATTTTCAACAACGGGAGTTCTTTCCGCCACTTTTACCATCTCCTTTCCGGACAGTAGAGTATCAAGGCTCACATCCAGAATCCGAGATAGATTTTTTGTTGTAATAAGATCGGGATAACGCTCTCCGCGTTCCCATCGTGAAACTGATTGTCTGCTTACAAACAATTGATCTGCAAGAGTTTGCTGCGTCATTCCTTTCTTTTCTCTCGCAATTCTTAGCTGCTCGCCAAATTCTACCATGTATAACTATTCCCTTCAAAACAAAAAACAAAATCTATATTCTCATCTGCGCAAGATGTTGAAATCAGTATCTCTTACTCCATTATACAATACAAGCACCACCTGAAAAAAGAGATGCACCAATATGGTGCATCCCAGTAAATATCTGCGTTTACTATCAGATCTTCGGATCTGTCACCTTGCCTCCAAGGTTAATTTCTTCATCAAAAATATCTACATAACCTTTCAGCGAAAGCGCTTTTTGACGAAGTGTCTTGGAATGTCCCCATACCAAGATATGAGCCTTTCCTTTTCCGTTCTTGGCTTCCTGAATGAGATTGGCTGCGGCGCTGTTACCGTCAAAGGCAACAACCATAGACGGTCTTCTCTCGAATATCTCGTAGTTAAAGCTCTTGTAAATGCCCATTCCCTGAGTCTCCGTAGAAACTCTGATCCTGACCTTATAAGAAAGAAGCATATCTTTTTCCTTCTCTGTTATCATGGCAGGAACAACAGCATAGACTTTAAATTTCTTCTTGTTATTATCAAGAAGATACTTTTCATACCCTGAAAGCTTATGCCCGATGACAAAACAGACTTCTTCCGGGCTAAGCTTATCCATAAGGGCATCAAGCTGCGCGGCGCCCTCTTTGGTCACTCTGGTAGCTCTGTTCTCTGTGTTAAAGCTTCCGCCCAAGAGCACCACCGGGAAATATGACCACGAAATTTCTCTTATGCGCTCCTTGAGTTCTTTATTTGCATCGAGCAAAAGCCCCTTTGATGAAAGTCTCCTTTCCGATATCTTAACAGCTTTCATCTTCTCAAGAAGTACTTCCTCGATGTCTCTGCCCTTGATAAGCGCATTAAACTTCTGTTTCTTGGCTGCATAGGATGCCCTGCTTAATTCTATTATCTCTGTTTCAGCCTGCTTCATGAGGCTTATGTCACTATCCGTAAGCCCCAGCATCTTAATAAGAGAAAGCTGCTCGTCAACGGAATTTGTCCCGTACAAAGCCGCTCCGTCAGTTCCCTGAACGCACTTAAGCCCGTGCTTTAAATACTGCTTAAGCGGGTGCTTATCAAGTGAATTGAGATTATTCAGTCTTACATTGCTCGTAAGCTGAAACTCAAGAACTACGCCGTTTTCCCGGAGCTGTTTAAGGACTTCTTTGCCCTTCTTTGATCTGGGACTGTAGGTATAAAGTCCGTGTCCCAGCCTCATCCGCGGCATCTGCTGATCGGGTGCAAGAAATTCTTTTACGCACTGAATGCTGTGAGATATATTATCTTTCTGGCTGTCATTCTCACCCGCATGAACTCTTATCACAAACGAAGGGTCTTTGGCAGCAATCTTGACTATTTCCTTAAATGCAGGCTTCAAAGTGATTATGTCATTTATCTCTTCGCCCACAAAATCACATCCCGCAACATAAGGATCGAGCGCTGTTGCCTTCAGAACTTCAAGGTTCTGCTCAAGATAATTTGAAGGAGTCACCGCATCTTTGATGATTGTAAGAGGTATCCTTCGCATTGCGGCAAGAAACCTTATCATAACGCCGGTCTCTCTGTGTATTGCAGGCATTACTTCATGCACCTGCTTTAGCATATCTATCGATTCATACTTTTTTACAAGCGTCGTATCGCTTATCTCCGCATAGCAAACTCCCTGTCTTTTATAGTTTCTGGCTATCCAGAGAAGTTTGTCCTGAAAAAGAGTATTGTGGCAATATTCATCATTTTCTTTATCCATGAGCATTTGATTCAATGCTTTTTTCACATCTTCATCCGGAATCTGGGAAACGCTGTGAATATCTATCTTTTCATCACATTCTTTTCCTTTGGTAAAAACATATCTATAAAGATAAACCTTCTCAAGATTTGTAAAAACAGCCTGCCCGTCCTTTATAACGGCAAGCGAACCCCTTATCTTGACGATATTAAGCTCTGCGTCATTTAAGTTGTTGAGAATAAGATCCGCGAAGTTGATGAAGGTGTTGTCATCTATTTTTCTGTCCAGATATTTTCCGGAAAGATCTGATGATGAAAACTGTCTTGCCACTTTCTCTCTGCTTTTCAGCATCTTGATCCATTGCTTTTCCGTAAGCTCGAGATTGAGTTTTTTTACATAATACAAGGGATATCGTATCTGATGGTAGATCCCGAGTGCAATCAGGATATCCGCCGGAAGGTTGCCGTTCATATGCGTATGAAGGTCTGTTCTGAACTTGAGATTCTTGTTTATGTAAGTCTTAAAAATAGTCTTATTAAGATCCAGCTGATAATTCTTGGTCTGGCTCATCAACGTCTTTGCAATCGCAGGGACAGATGCCATAACTTCCACTCTTTTGTCGGGAAAGATCTTTGCTATCTCAACATCGCGAAGGCTAAATATATAGCTTTCTTCATTGTTTCCGTCAATAAAACAAGGAACTTCGCCCTTTGCAACAAGCATTCCGTTTCCGTCCTCAGAAAGACTCAGTTTGCATATTGCGGCGAAGTTCCGTATAAGATTCCCTGTGTGATGATTCGGCGTCGAAAGCACATACCACATCTTATCAAGATCTTTATAAAGACTTACTATAATATCTTTTTCATCATCAAGAAAAAAACACGTAAAATAAGTCATAGAAGTCATCCTTCCTTCATGTGCTTCATAAGCTCATCAATAGTAAGTTCTTTTCCCGTCTGCTGCTCATAGATCTCTGTAAAAGAAAGTCCCTGGTCGGCAGGATTGAGATCGACATCTTTGGTCTTTGCTTTCCATCTGTTATCGTCAGGAAGAAATGCATAAGCAATGTTGTGCTGTTCCCACTCATATGCCATATCATCGGGCGTTCTGTAGGACTCCATATCTCTTCCGTGCACCTGGTGTTCCTCTATAAGAGCCGAGCAGATTATCTTCATATCCTCATTATTTTCGATTTTGTATGAGTCCACGATCTTCCAGTTATCCTTGGTATAAACCGCAGAGAATTCTTCATCTCCGTAGGTAAAAGCATAATTTTTGCCTTTTCCGTCAACATCGTGTAATTCGATATCGGAAGGATCGCTTAATATTCCCTCTTCCTCCAGATTTTCTTTTACTTCCTTTGCCTTTTCTACGCCTTTTTTGATTTTCTTCTTTGCTTCAGAGTCCGCATCGTTAAAGCCTTCTATCTCTATTCCGATTCCCAGCTCAGACTCAAGATACGAGCTTGCATCGGAAACAAATCCGGTCATAACATCAGAAACTGTCGCAAGTCCCGATGATATATCCTCCGTCTCTTCAAACTGTGAAAGAAAATCTCCGCAACCTGCAAAGCAAACCACCGCAACAAGCAGGAGTGCAAGAATAATTATTTTGTTTTTGTAATTAAAATTTTTTCTACTCATATCGTAATTATAAGGGGTTAGAGAAAAAAGGTCAAAAAAATTAACAAATAATACAATCAAGACTCTTTGACACTATTTGTTTTATGGTGTATTTTGGAAAAAAGAGATAAAGAAATAACGCGCAAATAAGGAGGAGTTTCATGTCAGATACAATTACACTCACGATTCCGAAGCAGAAATCGATCGCACTTATTGCTCATGACGGCAAAAAGCCTGAGCTTATAAAATGGTGCAAAGATAATGCCGAGACATTAAAAAAACATTTTCTTTGTGGTACAGGTACAACGGCAAGAATGATCACAGATGCTACAAATCTTCCTGTACGCGGATATAATTCAGGCCCTTTGGGCGGCGACCAGCAGATCGGTGCAAAGATCGTAGAAGGCAAGATCAATTTCGTTGTGTTCTTCTCAGATCCGCTCACAGCAGCGCCTCACGATCCTGACGTCAAAGCGCTCATGCGAATCGCGCAGGTTTACGACATTCCTTTTGCCAACAACAAGGCAACCGCAGACTTCCTCCTTCATTCAAGTTTCATGGATGAGGAATATGACCATGATGTTATAAATTTCAAGCAGAATATCGCACAGCGTGCCGAGACACTCCCGAATGAATGATGGTTCTAACCGATAGGTTATGCAAGAAGGTCAAGGTACCGGCATATAAGGTGCATTTCGCATTAAGTTTTGTTCGTTGACATTCAAGGCATATAAAGACGGAGTAATTTATTCTTTCAATCCAAACTTGCCCATAAATGGGCTCAAACAATGGATTGAAAAACAGAATAAATTGCTCCGTCTTTCTATGCTCTTGAATTTTGCAACTCACAAAAATACTGCGAAAATGCACCTTATATACTGATACCTTTTACTTTATCGATGATATACTCGGTTAAGGATTTCCTTCATTTCAGTATTTCTTTCTCAACATTCACTTAAATCTCTTAAACAATATCTTGAACGAGACGGTGAACACCATCCTTAGATTCGTAAACAAAGATCTCGCAGTTCTTGGGGCGTGGGCGCCAGATGTAGCCGCGCTTGGCGTTTTCAAAGTAGCCGCGGATCGGACGAATGATTCCGCCGTGGCAGACAACGAGCACGTTTTCATAATCTTTTTGCTCAAGTTCTGTGAGGAAAGATTTGGTGCGATCGACCATTTCTTTTATAGTCTCCACTCCTGACGGAGCCGGAAAAATTTCAGGGAGCGTCCAATACGCTGTCATGGGAAGTGCAACTTTGTAATAGTTTACTCCGTCATATTTTCCAAAGTCCGCCTCTATGATACGTTCATCTTTTATAATATTTGAAGGATCGATATCTCCGATAATTGATGCGGTCTGAACCGCTCTAGTAAGCGGGCTTGCATATACCGCGTCAAACTTAACATCGCCGATCTTGGCTTTGGTTGCGCGTGCCTGCTCCATTCCTGTCTCATTGAGAGGAATATCAATTCTTCCCTGCATCAGTTCTTTTTTGTTATAGTCAGTCTGTCCGTGTCTTGTAACGTATATCTTCATCTGTATTCCTCATCTAAAGCTTATCTTGCACGTTTTCCTCTCTAATGGAAAAACGCATATCATATTGCTTTTATTCAAGTCATCGCCTTGCCTTCTTGCTGTAATCGGGTCTGGCGTTTTTAAGATCTTCGTATATTATCTTATAATTCTCGTAGCGAACCGCAGAAATCTTGCCTTCGCTCAGCGCATTTTTTACTCCGCAGTCAGGCTCTGCAATATGCGAGCAGCCACCGAACCTGCACTCGGGTTCATACTCCTCAAATTCAGGATAGTACTGCATAAGATTGTCTGTCGTGACATCATTTAAGTTAAGTGAAGTAAATCCCGGAGTATCGAAAAGATATGTCTCTTCGTCGCCCTGCGACAACTCACTTACGTAAAAGAGCTCCGAATGTCTTGTTGTATTTTTTCCTCTGTCAATCTTACGACTAAGTTCTCCCGTCTGCATAAGAGCATCAGGTACGAGCTTATTTAAAAGCGAAGATTTTCCGACTCCGCTTGGTCCCGCAAGAGTTGTGGTCTTTCCGCGAAGGAGCTCTTTTAACTCATCAAGTCCCTTTTCCTCTTTTACACTTATAAAAAGAACTTTGTATCCACACTTCTCATATGCATTATAAAGTTCCTGCTGCTCTTCCTGTGTCGCAATGTCCTGCTTGTTGAAACATATTATAACCGGAAGATTCTGCTGCCTCATCATGATAAGAAAGCGATCGAGCAAATTGTAATTGGGATCGGGCTTAACTATGGCAAACAAAATAACCGCCTGATCCACATTGGCAACAGGCGGTCTTAAAAGCCGGTTCTTACGGGGAAGTATCTCTGTGATATTCCCCTTTTTATTCTCTTCGTCGATAATGTCTATCATGACGTTATCGCCAACCAGCGGTTTTACATTATCTTTTCTAAAGATGCCCTTTGCTTTACATTCATAGATTTTCTCATCATGAGTTTCTATGTAGTAAAAGCCGGCAATTCCTTTGATTATCTTTCCCTGCATTAATGGGTCTCCTGTGTAAACTGAGCTCGCATTTGAACATCAACCCGCTCCGGAACATAGCCTGCATCGGGTTCTGCCGCAGGTACGGATACATAATATGTATAACTTACAACTCCCGTAGGTGTTTTAATTCCGGTAATCTCAACAGGATACGGGAATGAAGTTGTATCAAACTCACGAAGTACCGTACCATCTGATGAAGTAATTGTTATATGTACTTTATCTCCGGGATTATAAGGCTTTGATCCGCCTTCAGGTGCAGGTAAACTCTCCTTAAAGGAATATGAAATTTCACCGGGGCCTGTAGATACCTCTATGTGTACAACAGTTCCTTCCTTAACCTTCTTTCCTGCTTCGGGAATCTGTCTGCAAACCTTATCTATAAGTTTCGGATCGGAATTCTTAACATCCTTGGCTGTTCCAAGCTCAAGTCCTGCTTCTACCAACACAGCCATAGCCTCATCGGTTTCAAGTCCGACAAGATCCGGAACTTCAATCTCGCCTTCCATTGAAGAAGAATCAGATGATGCATCCGCTTTTCCCTTGTAATTTGAACCGTTACTTACATACACAGTAATCGTGGAGCCTTTTTCAAGCTTCTCTCCTGCCTCCGGCGATGTTGATACAACGGTATTGTTAGGCTTAGTGTTATCTTTATCAGCCTCTTTTTTTACCTTATATCCTCTGTCATCTTCAAGTAATGATTTTGCCTCGGCATATGTCTTTCCGACTACATCGGGAACCTTTCCCTTATCGCTGTCCTCTGCCGATACCTTGACATTACTTGCGCCCGAAGAAGCTTCGCCTGAATCAATAGTTCCGAAAAGTCCGATTCCTCTTGCAACGATCAAAACAACAACAAGAGCCACAATGACCGCCATTACAATTGCTATTGAAGATGTAATTCTCTCGATCTTACCGTCTTCCTGCATTGTTCCTCTGCGTCTTCTGTCATGTTCTTCCCTGTAGTAGTAATCTTCCTCTTCTTCGGCTTCTTCGTCTTCGTAATCTCTGCCGTATTTTCTTATTTCTCTGTCATAATCGTCATAGTCATCCTGTTCATACTCTCTGACTACATCACGTTTAAGTCTCATCTGCTCAGGTTCGGGCATTCGTGAATCTCTGCTCTTCACATGCCTCACCTCCTCATCGGACGCAACTCTTGTTACACCGTCCTCATCGGGATCTACCATAGATACAAAATCCTTGTCGGGTGTAATAAGTGATTTCTTGAGGTCCTGAATAAGTTCAGCTGCATTCTGATATCTTCTGTCAGGACTCTTTTGACAACATTTAAGAACAATCTTCTCCACACTGATCGGAATTTCTTCGTTAAAGTCTGTCGGTGTGGGTAGTTCCTCCTGAATGTGTTTGATTGCTATCGCAACGGTAGTATCCCCGTTAAAAGGAACTCTTCCCGTAAGCATCTCAAAAAGTGTGATACCCAGTGAATAAATATCACTCTTTGCATCGCTGTATCCGCCTCTTGCCTGCTCCGGAGAAGTATAATGCACCGAACCCATGACATTGGAGGTAATGGTGTTACTTGTAGCAGCCTTCGCAATACCAAAGTCTGTAACCTTAACCTTACCGTCTTTGGAGATCATAATATTCTGAGGCTTGATATCTCTGTGAATGATATTGTTATTATGCGCAGCCTCAAGACCCATGGCAACCTGTATAGCAATGCTGACAGCCTCTTTTACAGAGAGTCTGACCTTCTTCTCAATATATTTTTTGAGAGTAATGCCGTCTACAAGCTCCATGACGATATAATTGATACCGTCCTCATCGCCGACATCATATACATTCACGATGTTGGGATGCATAAGTCCTGCTGTTGACTGTGCTTCAACACGAAACTTCGCTACAAAATTCTCGTTCTCTGAAAATTCCTGTTTCAGTATTTTTACCGCAACAAGACGATTAAGTTTATGATCTTTTGCTTTATACACATCGGACATTCCGCCGGTGCCGATCTTTTCAAGCACCTCGTAGCGATCTCCGATCACCATACCTATTTTAATCATTCAGTCCTCCATCGCGAGTGGGTTCATCGGCAAAGGGTTCTATCAGGATAACTGCTATATTATCCTTGCCTCCGTTATTATTTGCCGCGACAACCAGCTTCTGGGCCTTTTCTATAATGTCTCGCTGACCGCTGACAATCATGCGGATTTCTTCATCTTCAAGCATATTTGTGAGACCATCCGAACACATAAGGACGATATCCCCTCGATTTAGTTCCACTGTAAAAAAATCGATGTCTACAGTTTCCGTGGCACCGATTGCCCTCGTGATAATATTTTTATCAAGATGTGTCCGAGCAGTTTCTCTATCAATTCCGCCCATTCTGACCATCTCTTCCACAAGGGAATGGTCTCTTGTTATCTGGGTGATTTTATCATTGATGACGTAGAGCCTGCTGTCACCGACATTCGCAACCTGCAAATATCTGCCGATAACCGTACATGCGACAACCGTTGTTCCCATACCAAAGAGCGACGGGTTCTCTGCCGCTTTTTCTCTGAGGTTGTGATTCGCAATTTTTATCGCATTCTCGAGAATCTTAACAGGACTCTGTTCAAAAGACTTCTCTATCTCTTCCACCATTGTGTCAACCGTATATCTGGACGCGTAGTCACCTGCGTTGTGACCTCCCATGCCGTCCGCAACAATAAACACATTGGAAAGATTACCGATTTTTCTATCTGAGGAAAAGATATAATCCTGATTAAGCTTTCGCTTCTTTCCAATATCCGTCACGGAAAAAGTCTTTAACAAACCAACATCCTCCACAAACCCTTTTTCATCATACACATACAAAATAAGCAGGTACTACACTTTCTCCTCCAAAAGCCTCCTGCAAAGTAGTTTACAGGCGCTATAAACATCCCTGCTCATTTCACTCCTAATTATAACCAACTTTATAGTCTTTAGCAATTATAAGTGTTTGGTACACCATTTGCAATATTTACATTGCCATCGCCAAAAAAGCCAATATATATATCGCAATTACGGAAACAGTCGCCAATATATCAAATATTCCCAGTATCTTTACGGTCTTGTCGTCCTTCCCCAATGATCGTCCGACAAAAAAGAATACAAAACCAAAAAATGCCAAAAACATTGTAATTGAATTGATGGCTCTTATAAAGTTTGAATCTTCAAATGCGTATAAAAAAACAAAATTTAAAACCGCCGATACTATCGGCACTATCTCTACTATTGTCGCTATCTTTTTCTTGTCCATTCCCCTGTTATCATGGCCATACCAAATATGACCATTACTCCTTTCCTTTTAAATCACTTAGACACTATTTTAACTCAAAATACAGATTTTTTTAAGTTTCGATATTTCGTTTCCCAGTGTTTTCAAGCGTTTCCAAGCAACAGTATCAGATCTTTTTCCCCGAACCGATCTCAAAGTGGCACTTTACGATACCGATATCCACCTTGCTGAAAGGGCCGCCCTTGTCAATAAATTCTACTTTTTCACCATCTGCAAGTTTTATCACGAACTTCTGCTGATTTATTGCAGTGGGAGCCAAAAGAGCCATCTCAACGCCTTGATTAAACCAATCCGGACGCTCACCTGCTGCCTCAACCACCTGCTCAAAAGTCTTGGATTTTCTAACTTTCCCCTGGTCCTTGCCATAACCTATTGCGATAGCTATAACAAGTTTTTCATCGGGATCAACTTCGGCGGATATGGTCTTATGATTAAAGCCCCCTGTCCAGCATGTGTTAAGTCCTAAACTCTGTGCAAAAAGAACCAGTTTCTCGCCATAGTAACCAATCTTTTGTTCCAGGTCATCCGAAGCTCTGCCGACACATGCGATAACGCTCGGTGCCGAACCAAGTCCCCGTGCTCTGTTTACCAGATTAGTATATGTTCTTCCCGCATCTTCAATAAACTGCAAATGAAGTCCGCTCTCAGCATTGAGCTCACTCACTTTGGCTCTGAGCTGTATGATTTTCTCCGGCTCGATCATCTGCGGCTTATAACTTCTAACCGAATGTCTGGCCTTGATTGCTTCGATTTCTGTCATATTTTTTCTCCTTCCAGATATGAAATGGTCTTCCCATGTCTCTTTGCATATTCAATCTCAGATCTTGTGCTGTCTCTGATATTATTTATTTTTGAATATAACATTCAAGCCAATCTATGAACAAGTTACTTTTTATAATTATTTTATATTTTTCCTCTTCATTTTCCAAATGCTTTCGTCGATAAAAAAATTAGAAATGGGTAAGTATTCGCTCATGGTATTTGAAAAGGATTTCAACACCACAGCTCTCTCAGTTCAAGTATACTGACAGGATGACATTTGGAAAGAGCATACTTTTTACAAGGAGGTAATAAAAATATGTCAGGAATAAGCAGTATTTCCGCATCCGGCGGTAACTCAGAGATTACCAAAACTTCTTATGCAAATAAAAGCAATCAGGCAACTGCGGCCAAAGCTTCTCAATCTGCCAAAACAGAATTAAAGTCATGGAGTCCGATTGATACAAAGAGTTCGCTCGTTCCCTCAATGACGGATTACGGTATGACCATCGGCAATGTAGAGCTTTCGGATAAAGCCAAAGACTATCTTGATAAGCTCAAAGCCAAATATCACAACATGGAATTCATCACCGTCAGCAAGGATATGAAGGCGCAGGTTCAGCAGAATGCTGCGGCATACGGCAATGCCAACAAGATGGTAGTTCTCATAGATGAAGAAAAGCTTGAGCGCATGGCCACAGACGAAGCCTTCCGCACTAAGTACGAAGGAATCATCGCTTCATCACAGGCCAAAATGATGCAGGCAAAGATGGGACTTACCAGCAGCGGCGCAAATATAAAGAATTTCGGAATGTCCGTCGATTCAAACGGCAAAGAGAGTTTCTTTGCCACAGTCGGTGACTCTCTCGATCTTCAGAAAAAGCGCCTGGAAAAAAAGGCTGCAGAAAAGAAAGCCGAGAAAGCAAATGAAAAGAAAAAGGCTGAAAAAGAAGCCCGTGAAGAGCGCATTCAAAAAGCTAAAGACAAAAAAGCCGAGAAGACTGAGTCTGATAAGCCAAGCTCTGATAAAAATGAAATTGAAGAAGCTGATGACGAGAAATTTGTAATATTTGAGGCCGATTCAATGGAAGATCTTTTATCTAAAGTTCAGACATACGCTTACAACAGTTCATCAAACAAGATCTTGGCTACTTCCGAGCGCACCCTCGGAACTACGATTGATTTCAAGGGGTAAAAAGAGCATTTCGCTCGCGAAATGCTAGCGCGCGAGCGGATTGCGTAAGCAATATATTCCTTACCGCGAGCTGCGCATCCCTGCGGAGCGTTTTTATATCATAGGAAAGCAATTTCCTATGATATAAAAAACAAGTGTCTGAGCACTACGATTTTGCAGTGCTCAGACACTTATTTTTTTTCACCGACATATCTTCTTCTGAGCTGGCCGCAGGCACCGTCTATGTCCCTGCCCATCTCTCTACGAATCGTCGCATTTATCCTGTTCTTTTCAAGCTTTTCCTTGAACTTCACCGCATGAGAACGGTCTGTAGGTTTGAAATCTCTTTCTTTTATCGGATTCACGGGAATCAAGTTTACAACACAGTTAAGTCCGGACAAAAGCTTAGACAATTCAGCCGCATCTTCATCCGAATCGTTAACTCCCGCAACAAGCGAGTACTCAAAAGTAAGCTGTCTTCCGGTCTTGTCAAAATATGTCTTGCAAGCACTCAGCACTTCATGAATCTCATACTTATTTGCGATAGGCATGAGCTCTTTTCGCTTGTCATTATTTGATGCGTGAAGAGAAAGCGCCAGATTTATAGACAATTTCTTTTCCGCAAGTTCTAAAATCTTAGGCACGATACCGCATGTGGATACCGTAAGATTGCGCTGTCCGAGGTTCATTCCATGCTCATCTGAAAGAAGCTCGATGAACTTAAGAAGATTATCATAGTTATCAAGCGGCTCTCCGCTACCCATGACAACGACTCTGGATATCTTTTCACCCGTATGACATGTAATCGCATATATCTGATCAAGGATTTCCGAGGGCAAAAGATTTCTCACAACGCCGTCAATTGTCGATGCACAGAACCTGCATCCCATCCTGCATCCGACCTGCGAGGATACGCAGACGCTGTTGCCGAATTTGTATTTCATGAAAACACTCTCAATAACGTTGCCGTCGTAAAGTCCAAAGAGAAACTTCTTGGTGCCGTCAATCTGCGATTCCTGCACCTGCACAACCTCAAGGCATGTATAACTGCACTTCTGCTCGAGTTTCTCTTTAAGAGACTTTGGAATATTCTTCATCTCATCATAGTTTCTTGCTCTCTTTACATGCATCCAGTCATAGAGCTGCTTTGCCCTAAATGCCGGCTCACCGATTTCCTTTACAAAAGCCGTAAGTTCATCGAAGTTTAGGGATTTTATGTCTATTCTGTTATCTTTTCCTAAAATGTAATCGTTCATAATTCTTTCCATTGACTATCAAACATTTGTTCTATATAATCTTATTTTGGTGCTACCAGTAATTACGGTAGGCGGTTAGTCCTTCAATCGGAGGACTGTGACCTCCGTTAATCATAGAAATCTCTCATGAGAAATCTTTGTTGGAGGAACTTGCGTATGCTCACCATCACTGACCTTATCGCAGTGCTTGCGCTGTGTGCGACTTTTTATAGTCTTGGTTATATGCATGGAAAGCATGATTCCAAGACACAAAAATAACCGCCTGGCCTGAGAAACTAAGCGGTTATCACAACGTTTATTCATCTTGGGACTAACCGTCTACCGGTAGCACCTTTTCTTTTATTATACTACCATCAACTTATAGCATCGTCAAACAATTCTTCTCTACTCCTGGCATAACACCTCACCTCTGCAAACTCTGCGGTTTCTGAGTATCAATCCCAGCACCAGTATAAACGCCAAAGGAATAATACCGCTTACAGGATTCATAAATATATCATAAGTCTTATTTAATTTAAATTCCCCTACAGGCACAAAGATAAGCGAATATGAAAGTTCCTCGGTCATATGCAATAAATACGCAGGAATAAATGATCTAGTAGCTCTTCTTACTTCAACAAAAAGCGGTGTCCACATAAGCATAATCACGATTCCCGAAAGTATTGTTTTTAATTTCATATCGCCATCCAGTCCGACAAAGTAAAGATAATACGGGATATGCCAACATCCCCAGATAAGTCCTGTTGAAAGATATATCAAATAATCGTTCCACTCTGTTTTTTCAAAAAATGGAACCATATTGCCGCGCCAGGTTATTTCTTCTACAAGGTTCTTGAGAACAGCCCCGGCCACAACAACACCTACAAGCGATCTGTCAAATCCACCAACTATAGTCTGATTAAACTGATATGCTGTTCTTGTACATACAATTGAAATCAACGGAAAAATAAGAAGTGAAATAGCATAGATTTTTGCATTCCGGCCAAAGTTCATTTTGAACCCAACAGGCTCGAAGTACCCCTTATTGGTCAATCTGATGATCACAGATATAAGAAGCGGAAGTATTAACCATATCAGCATTCCCAAAGACTGTCCTTCAGGCTGCTCTGTCAGTACCATATCTACAGCTCTTCCTATAAAACCTGCTGCCAAAGTAAAAACAGAAAAAACAACAATTACAAGCTTATCTCTTTTCTCCATTATTCAATCCGCCTTCCGCCTTATTATGTCATTTCAGTAACTTCTTTGCCTTGGTACACCACTTGAGATACGTCTCGCATGTATCTATCCCGAAAGTAACCGTGAGATAGAAATTTATATGATCTTTTTCATCTATTACTTTTTCTAGATTCTCCTTATATATCCTAAGAATCTGCAATTCATCTTTTACTTGATTCTCAAAAACTTCAATATTGCGTATTGTTACAGCCTTATCTTCCCCGCCGCCAAAATAGATTTTTAAAAGCGTCTCGTATTTAAGGTCATTGCTTGCACTTTCTTCATTAAGCCACTCTTGCAACGCTTTTTTTCCGGCATCTGTGATATGATACAGGATTTTTTCGCGTCCGCTTGTTTTGGGAGCCTGTTTCTTTTTTACAAATCCGCTCTTTTCCATTTCGCTAAGCGCCGGATAAATGCTACCGAAACTCCCTTTCCAAAAGAAGCTTATTCCGCTGTCTATCTGCTTTTTTATATCATATCCCGTGAGGTCTTCGTGCGAAAGAAGGCCAAGGATCACCAGATCTATCTTTCTGTCTTTTGCCATGTTATCGCCTCCATATCATCTTGTACTTCAGCACATTCTTCGGACACTTATCAATACATTCTCCGCACTGTATGCACTCCGTACATTTTCCGCATCGTCCCTCCGACACCATCTTTTTTACATCAAGTCCCATAGGACAAGCCTTATTGCACATTCCGCATGAGATGCATTTTCCTTTTTCGGCTTCTATATGGAGTTGCGGCAAATGAAGCCATCTTCCAACGGTACTTCCTATTGCCATAAACGGCGCCATCCAGCAAATATAATGGCACGCTGCTCTTCGTCCGTGAATAAGCGCCGGAGCCACAAGAATCAATATCACTCCATAGTATACCACGTAATTATTTATACTTGAAACGGATATCCCATGATCGGTCTGGAAAAAGAAATCGACAGTCACGCCGTTTTTGCCAAGAACAAAAGTCACAACAATAGCAATCATCCATATTATCCAGATCTCATATTTGATCTTATCGCGCCACCCCTGCTTTGCCGGTACATCCTTTATATAAAACGCACATTCCTGCAGTCCTCCGGCTGGGCAAAAATATCCGCACCAAACTCGTCCCAAAAACATCGACAATATGAACATTGCCACAAACACAACAAAGCTTCCGTTCATTATTCGCTCAGATGCAGCTTCAATTATCAGATACGGCGAAAAATAGAATATGGTGATAGGAAACAGCAACATAGAAATAAGCAGTAATGTTCTTCTGATCTTTTGTCTCATAGTAATGCCTCCAAGTATAATTTTTTGTGCCGGCTATAATATATCAAAATGGTATATATCATTTTGATATATTATATCCAGCTTGTCAATTACTAAAAGAGAACAAAGAGTCGCTCGCGACTCTTTGCGCGCCGATGCGCGCAAGCTTTAGCTTGCATAATTCATCTGCGCATCGGTCGCATCCATAGCGGAGCGTTTTTGTATCATAGGAAAGCCATTTCCTATGATACAAAAAAGCCGGCCAGGACTGATCCTGTAAACCGGCATTTTAATGATCTTTTTATTTCACCACTCTTTTAAGTTTTGCAATAAAGAACCCGTCTGTTCCGAATTCTCCGGGAAGGAGCTGTATGTAGCCCTTCTTTGCGGTGTCTTTTATGTTGTACTTATCGTTTTCTGTAATGTACTTTGGAAGCACATCTGTGATATCCACGGGTTCAAACGGAAGCTCGGTGCAGATTCTTTTTACCATCTGCTCATTCTCGGCCTTGTTCACCGTACATGTGGAATACATAAGCGTTCCGCCGACTTTGACATAGTCCCAGCAAGCCTTAACTATGTCCCACTGAAGTTTTGTCAGTTCATCAAGTTTAGCTTTTTTGATATTTTGCTTGATATCGCTCTTTCTTCCTATGATTCCAAGTCCGGAGCACGGAACGTCGAGATAGAGGTAATCGGCGTTTCTCTTCATATTGTCATCATGGATCTTGGCATCGACAACCTCTATTGTGATATTATCAAGCCCAAGTCTTGCGGCATTTTCAGCGATAAGCTCCTTTTTTGCCGTAGAAACGTCTCGTGAAAAAACTTTTCCGTCTGCGCCGACTTTCTGCGCCGCGTGCATACTTTTTCCACCGGGAGCGGCACAAACATCAATAACCGTGTGTCCTTTTAATGGATCCGCGATTTCTGTAAGGAGCATGGAACTCACATCCTGAACCGCAAATTTTCCTTCCGCATATCCCGGAAGATATCTGATATTGTCGGTCTTTTCAAGTTCAAGTGCATATGGCAGGATCGGATTTTCTTTTACAACAACTCCCGCTTCTTCGAGTTCTTTTTTCAACTTGAGCGCAGCAGCTTTCGCAGCTTCCGTATCCGATAAGCCGTTATCCGTGTCAGCTTTGCCCGCTGTACATCTGATAACCGTCGGGCGCGGCTCGAGGAAGAACTTAAGCATTCCTTCCGTCCTCTCAAAGCCGTACTCCGTAAGCCACATCTTGCACAACCATGAAGGCTGCGAATAAACTACGGACAGATAATCAACTCCCCCGTTCTCATTTTTGTCCGGATATGAAATATTTTCTTTATTCCTTGAAATATTTCTAAGAACGCCGTTTACAAAGCCTTTCAGCCCCGCGAACTTATGCTTTTGCGCAAGTTTTACCGCCTCATTACAAGCAGCACTGTCGGGAATGTTATCCATGAACATTATCTGGTACGTTCCCATTCTTATCAGACTTCTTATCAGAGGCTGCATCTTTTTTACCTCTGTCTTGGAAAAAGAATCTATAACGTAGTCTATCTGTATATTTCTCTCAAGGCAGCCCTCCACCACTCTTTTAATAAATGCTTTGTCTCTTGTTTCAAGATAATCGTATTTTTCAAGTGCATCCTTTAAAAGCGTAGTTTTCCTGCCGCCATCCTTGTCGTACTCCATCAGGATGTTAAGTACTATCTCCCTAATATTCACCATAGATCAGTGCCTCTCATTTTTATTTTCGTATTTTTCGCAGAACCTTGCTGAAAAAGAAGGTTCTTCCCCCGCGATATTAAGATGAGTAATGTCTCCCATTCCTATTGTTCTGAACGTTCCTATCCCCTTCTCACGCTCTTCGGAAGCTACGATCGTAACCGAAGTCGGCGCAAGTGCAATGAACTGAAACAGAACAAAAGGTGAGACATTCCATAGATATGACAGAAGAACAGACGTAATGCCATAATGGCAGAAAAAAGCTATAACTTTGTCATTACTCTTATTTACCTTAAATATCAGCCCGTCTTTCTCATAACCCTGCTTACGCAAAAAATCATCAAAAGACGAAACCACATAATCATACACCTTACACATGTCGCTGTATATAACAGGTTCTGCTTTTCTCCACCCCTTATTGTCAAAAAGCTCAGGATGCCTGCCATAGTACGACGGAAGCATATCCCACACTATTCTCGTCTCGTACCTTCCGGTCTTAGGATCTGTCTTAAGCTCAGTCTTATAAGCCTGTCTTGCGCTCTCCGAAAGATTAGGATCAAACTGAGCCGGAAACTCTTTTAACCAGTCATAAGTGACCGCTTCTTTTCCGAGTGTCTTAAGCGAATACTCCGCAGTTTGCTGTGCCCTTCCAAGAGGCGACATGTAGATCTCATCGATGTTGTAATTCTTTATGTAATCGGCAAGGAGCTGCGCCTCTCTTTGCCCCTTTTCGGTAAGTCCGTCTATTTCGTAGTTCGGATCACCGTGCCTTATAAATATCAGCTTCATAAAATCAACTCTTTCCTTCGTAATTTTCTTTTATCATCTATTTCATTATATAACAAATATTGCAGCTAACGCCTTGCCATTAAGCATACGTCACACGGGTAATTATTCACCTTTTTCTCGAGTCTCAAAAAACTTTTATCGTTTCTCAATAAAAAAATATTGCAAATCAAAAAGGAACGTGTTATAAAAAAAATATACAAGTACTTGGTAACACATTTTGGAGGATAACATGGATAGCAGATTAAATAATTTCGTTAAAGCCATCTTGGATCTTTGCTTCTATTTCGGATTGGTGGTAATTGTCACAATCCCTTTTTTCCTGAAGCAGGCAGTCAACCTTGCAGTATACGCTTTGGGTGAAAGCACGGAATACAGCGCGATCAACGACCATTACGCATACGCTCTGGTTTCTATCATGATTGCGGGTATTGCCGCTCTTCTCATTTTGTATGAACTTCGTAAGATGATGAAAACAGTAACAGACGACGACTGTTTTGTTGATGCAAATGTGAAAAGCCTGTACCGCATGGGAACTTATGCTTTTATCATAACCGCGATCAAACTTCTTAGATGCTTCGTGTATTTCACACCGGCAGCCGTAGTTATCGCAGGAGTATTTCTTTTTGCCGGGCTGTTCAGTAAAGTCTTGGCAAGAGTCTTTGACAAAGCCGTGAGATACAAGCAGGAAAACGATTTAACCATTTAACGGAGCAGGTGAGATTATGATCGTAATTAACTTAGATGTAATGATGGCAAAGAGAAAAATGGGACTGACCGAACTAGCCGGTAAAGTCGGTATCACCCTGGCTAATCTTTCTATCCTAAAAAATAATAAGGCAAAAGCCGTAAGGCTCGAAACCCTTGATGCAATTTGTAAAGCTTTGGATTGTCAACCGGGAGATATCCTTGAATACGTTGACTCTCAGGAGGAATAAAAGTATGGAAACACAGAATAATCAGATGCCGCAATATAGCAATAACGGATATGGATATAACGGGCAGACAGGCACGTACACCCCTGTCGGAGCCATGCAGCCCCCCATCAATCAGTTTGCGCTTAAGGCCGCCGCCGCTCAGAAAGAAGGTGCGGAACATTTCAAAAAATACGGAATTTTATCCGCCATGTTTGGCTTAATATACAGCATCTGTCTGTATAATAACCACTCAAGCATAACATACCCGATATTTATGCTTTGCGCCCTGATAATACTTAAACTTGTAAGAAAAAAAGACGGCCTCTCACTGACAGCCGACTGTAACGGCAAAAGAGGTCTCGGAATCTTTTATGTTGTTTCCCTGATGCTTCTTTCCGTGCACAGGTGCCTTACGACCAGTTTCGCCTTGGCTTTTTGGGAAAGAACCGCTATATTCATGCTGTTCTTCAGTTACATAATATACCTTTATATGGACACAACGGGATTCAGTATCGGCGAATGGTTCCTCAGTCTTTTTTTAACCGTTATAATGCCCTTTGAGCATTTTTCCCGCCCGTTCTCAGACTTTGTCGCACATATTAAGCTTAAAAACAAAGATGTTGATACAAGTGAGAAAAAGAAAACCGTCTGTGCGGTACTCATAGGATTGGCGATCGCAGTGCCCCTGCTTCTTGTGATCGTACCACTACTCTGCTCTGCAGATATGGTCTTTAAAAACATACTAACAACCATAAATATCGATTTCAGTCTTACAGAAGAACTCTATCATACCGTAATGATGGTCTTAACCGCAGTATTTGTCTTCTTGAGTGCGTATGCCATAATTACTTCGATGATTGCAAAAGAGCTGAAGATCAAGATTAGCGACCTCGGCAAAAAAGACCCTGTAATAGCAATTACATTCACAGGTATCATCGGCATTGTTTATTTATTGTTCTGTATTATTCAGCTTCTGTATCTTTTCAGCGGAAGTGTTGCCCTTCCCCAAGGATATACTTATGCCCAGTATGCACATGAAGGATTTTATCAGCTTTTGGCCGTTTGTATCATAAATATCATTATGGTCTCAATCTGCCAAGCCTTCTTTAAAGAGTCAAAATTGCTCAAAGCCCTTCTTACAACAATTGCGGGATGTACATACATAATGATCGCGTCATCGGCAATGCGAATGATACTCTACATAGATGTTTATCACCTGACGTTCCTCAGACTTTTTGTACTCTGGTTCCTTGCGGTACTTTGTTTCTGGCTTGCATTTCTTATCGCGAGCATGTACATCAAAAAATTCCCGGTCTTCAAAGCCGGTATGGTAACAATAACCATTGCATTTTTGATATTCATCTACAGTAACCCTGAATACAGGATTGCAAAGTATGACATAGAAGCATCGGGTAGCAATTTAAGCGCGCAGTCATCCGACGTCTCATATATCAAGTGGTCTCTTTCCTATGACGCCGTTCCGGCACTTGCGGGAAATGAAATGCTCATAAACGAATACAAAGACGGCCGTTCCGATTACGATTATAGAACGGATGATAAAAAGAAATATACAGGTTTTAGAAGATTTAATATTTCATACAATTTAGCGCAGAAATATCTGAAATAAGTAAAATTTAGGCGGGCACTCACGTGTCCGCCTTTTTCATCTTATAGGATTCAATTTTGTTCCTTAATATTATATTTAAACTCGATTGACACTTTTGGAAAAGCAGCATTTACATATTTAGGATAAATGCTCTTGTATTTATAGATACTAAGTACAATTCCAATAAGTGCATATGTTACGGTTATATCGTTTTCACTTAGCGAGATCAGCGGAAAGAAAGTGGACATTCTTGGAAAGCCTCCGGTAACTACAAGTACATTCAGCACAACATTACATATAAGCGCCATGCTTACTCCGACTCCGATCATCCTTCCAAGCTGATTCTTTTGTCGTAATGAAATTCCAAGCATGACCGATAACAAAAGTCCCACTACGCATATTACCAACAGTCCCACACACAGACCGAATTCGGATGAAATATATGCAAGCACATAATCGGAATCAAAATCAGGAAGTATATTGGCCGCATTCATCGCAGTTTTTCCCGTCATCTTACTTGAATAAAGAAGTTCTCTTATAACATCCGCCGTGGTATCTGCCTTTCCAACGCTTGAAAAAACAGCCTCGAACCAAATTCTCTTATATTCGGGAAGCGTATCTGTCAAATATCCTACAGCTGTTGAAATAATCGGGATTCCGGCAAACGTTCCCAAAAGAACTGACATCGATATGCGCTTATTAACCGTAAACCAGCCTTGAAAAATTGCCATAGATATAAGAACAAGCATTGAAACAAACAGTGTTAAGCATGTTCCGAACGTACCTACTTTATACAGCATGTACCAGATGGGAATGGCCATCCACATAACTGATTTTATAAATCCTTTTACTCCGGTATTTCTATACTTGTACAAAATACATGCAAACACCGGAATATACATAAGCATAAGTGAATCAATTAAAGCGATACTGTCAAATACCGCAAACATCGGACATGGAAATCTGTATATATTATCACCGAACATTCTGTAGCAAACACAGACAGCCATCAACAAAACCGCTATAATCTTCGAAAAACGAGCCACAAATGTGTAATCAATGGAATAAACCAAAAGCATTATGCCAAAGCCAAAGAGATACGAACTTGTTCCAATTAATTTTAAGGGTTCCTCACGTTCGATCCAGATATTTGAATGGAAAATTATGGCTGCAATTGTAATAATAGCCGTAAGAACGATTACTTCCCATGCCATCTTGGTTCTGTGGATTTTATCCAGCAGCTCTCCCGTTTCTACAGGATCACCCATATCTTTGACCGCAGCTTTTTCAGCATCTTCCTGTTTCATTCCTTTTGAAACGTTATACTCAATCTGGTCTTCGATATGGTTTCTCAATTCTTTTTCAACATAAGGTCTTACTTCTCTGCAACGAAGCTGATCGATTACAGTTGTCAAATAATTTTCCACGTCTCACACCCCCAATGCCATAACTTCACAAATTGCTTTCTGATATGTATCCCATTCCTCTGCTTTTTCACTTAGCTTCTTTTTCCCAAGGTCCGTGATACTGTAATACTTCCTGGTCTTCCCAAGCATTTCCTGCTCATAGACCGTTACAAGATCATTTTCCTCGAGGCTGTGAAGGATTGGATACAAAGTTCCCGCTTTCAGTTCAAAGACATTCTGAGATTTCTGCCTTAGTGTGTCTATCATTTCGTATCCGTACATATCTTTCTCAGACAACAGCTTCAATATCAGCATTGTCATACTTCCGGATACCAGAGATTTGTCAATTCCCATTGTCCCTCCTCTTTTTTATATTGTATAGGCCACCTATATAATATATTGGTTGCCTATATATGTCAATTTTTGTTGACTATGTATTTCAGAGAAATTTCCTCGTATAAAATAAAAAGAGCCTCTATCCCATCATATGAGACAGAGGTCTTTAAACTTCACATATTCAGTTTCAGTTGGAATACTCGCATCCTGCGAGCAGACACAAAGGCTATACCGCTCATCTATATCATACTTGCAAAAATGATACTCTTCGATCCGCTCTCCCTTATCGATGAGCATGTACTTACCGGATTCTTTGACAACGCCAAATTCATCAAGCGGCTTTGAAAGCCCCATCCCGATGCACTTAATATACGCCTCTTTGAGACTCCATATCTCATAAAAAAGTTTCCTCTTTGCATCGCCTTCACACATGGCAAGTGCGTCTCTTTCTTCCTGTAAAAAAAATCTGTCGGCTATATCAATGCTTCCGCTCTTATGCTCCTGCACATCGATTCCTACAGAACTGCTACTCACCGCGCATACAACATAATAACCTGAATGTGAAATATTGTAGTGAATGCCGCTCTTTCCCGCCACATGCGGCTTGCCGTACTTATTCTTTTCAAATCTTATCTCGTCCGGCAATAATCCAAATACCTTGCCAATCGCATATTTGGACAAAAGAACTCCAACAAGAGCTCTCTTTCTATCCTCCATGAAATGGAAGCTAATTATCCTGTCTTTTTGTTCGGGATCCATCTTGGACAAAGCGCGCTCAAATTCATCATCACTTAACTCATTTAGCGCATTTATAACATAAACCTGCATATACGATTACCATTCAGACAAGTATTCCGCTTGTTTTTCTCCCTCGATTATCTTTTTGATCTTTCTTGTAAAGACTGCTCTTACAAGGAAACAAATCAAGTTTAATATAACAAACATATAGGCAATCGTAAAACCCGAGACCTGAAACGGCATGTAATCGCCTGTTGCAAATGACGTATTTATCTGTATTTTTCTCGCCGCATATATGCAAATCGGAATCGATAGGAAAAAGATTATATTCGATACGATCAGGTACGGATCAAGAAGTATACTGTTTATCTTCTTATTGTCATATCCAAGCAGGTCAAAAATCAGGATGCTCTCCGTGTTTCCGGACAGTCCTATAAATATCGCAAGGAAGATAAGCAGGCACCCTGTTGCAACGCCGATGCTCTGGTTTATTATCGCGCTCGCTTTGTTGGAAGTCTGATCTCTTGAAAGCGCCTCCATCTTATCCTCATAGAGAGTACTTGCGCTCTCATCCAATGGAGCATTTGACCAAACACCGTTGTATGCTGCATTGTCAACATCCATTAACGCGGCAAGTTTTTCTTTTGAAATGTACATGCTCTTTATGCCGGCATTTCTTGCGAGATTCGTCGCTTCGATTTCAACTGCTCTTCCATTAACCTCGATACTTAATTTGTCTCCGACTTTAATGCCATAGTTCTCGGCAAGTTCAGGATTAAGAACAACGCCCGGTTCGTTTGAAAGGTCGATTTTATTGTGCTTTTTATCATATAGGGAAAAGAGCTCATTATTGCTGTCGGTGCCTATGATGTTGTAGGATATCTTTTCGCCGTTATGATCGATTTCTGCATTATATCTGAGATAATACGAAATATCACCGGCGCTGTCAGGTGGTACTGTATCTGTGTTTCCTTCATCTGCAGTACTTTCCTCGACATTTCTTACCTCATCATACTCAGTCACATAGCTGTATTCTCTTCCTTCGCGCTGCGATCCCATAATCTCTCTGCTACTTAAAAGAAGTGATACGCTAAGAACAAACATGATTCCAAACGTAACAATCGCAGTGACAAGAAGCAATAACTCACTTATATTCTTCAAAGTAAGCTTGTACTTATATCCGCCTTTCATCTTGAAAAAGCCGATAAATTTCTCGACAAATCCGGGGTTACCCGCTGAGCTGTCAGTTTTTTTCATAAGGAGTGCGACTTCCTTATTAGCGGATAATGCATATGCAATAAGAGTCACGATATCTATAAACGACGCCCATGCAAATGGATAAATGAAAGCCGAAAAGCTTATACCCTTTGAAAGCGATTCAACCATGTAGGTCTTCTTATATGCAGAAATAAGTATGCTTGAGCCGAAAAAGCCGACAAAAGCTCCTATCATAGCAGTGATCCAAGACACTACGGTCAATAAATTGAAAGTCTGTATTGCTATATTCCATGTTGTAAATCCAAGCGACTGCAAAAGTCCCATCTTTGCCTGATTCTTCTTTATGGTATTTGTCAAAAAAAGAAATAGTATCAAAAGAAATACAGCGATCATCGCAGATGACATATTTCGAATCAGAACATTATTGATTTCAAGCGCGTTAATAAACTTGAGCTCGTTCTCGGAAAGAGCCGATTGATCAAGTTTTCTGTATATCTTTAAGTTTTTATCAACAGAAAAGTGAACAAAGTAATGTAGAAAGGATGTACCGATCAAAAACAACGACAAAATCGCCATCATTGTTTTTTTTGCCAAAAAATCTTTTTTAATATGCTTATATAATAATTTCATTGTGCTCAAATCCCCCATGCCATCGCGTCAGGCTCAATGATCTCATCGTTCATGTAATCGTTTATGATATTTCCGTCTTCGAGCACCAGCACCCTGTCGGCTGTCTTTGCTATTTCTCTGTTATGTGTGGTAAAAAAGATTGTGGTGCCGAATTTCTTTTTTATCTCATGAAGGAGCTTCACGATATTGATGCTGTTATCCTTATCAAGCGCACCTGTCGCCTCGTCGCAGAACAGTATCTCAGGATTTTTGGCAACAGCCCTTGCGATGCAGACTCTCTGCTGCTCGCCTCCCGAAAGCTTATAAGGATATTCGTCAAGATACTTATCTATACCAAGAAGTTCGCTTAATTTCTCAACTTCACCCATATCAGTTTTATCATGTTCATAAACATCTCTTTTCTCCGCACCAAGTAAAATATTCTCCCTGACGGTAAGATTCGGAAGAAGCATATAGTGCTGGAAAACAAAGCCTATCTTGTCTCTTCGGAGGTTTGCTATCTCTCCCTTTGAAAATCGGGTAATATTTTTTCCGTTATAAAAAACTTCTCCGCTTGAAGGCGTAAGAATCGTTGAAAGAACATTTAAAAGTGTCGACTTTCCGGAGCCGCTATGCCCCAAAACCGCGATAAAATGGCCTTTTTCAACAGAAAGACTGACTTCGTTAAGTACATTTCGTTCGTCAAATTTCTTTGTTACTGATTTTGCTTCAAGAATTACGCTTCCCATGACTGTCTCCTCTTTTCCTACTGCTGTCTTTTGTTTCATTAGTGTTGCTGTCTCAATAACATGTTTCTACTTTTAGCCGACGTTGAACTTCTCAAATGTAGTCTGCTCAACAACCTCTTTTCCAAGAAGTGTGATTGCCTGAGCCGGACAATGACTGATGCATCTGTAGCACATGGTGCACTTTTCCTGCGGTTTTGGTTTACCGTCCGATTGCCGCACAAGATTACCCATTGGGCATTCTTTAATACAAAGTCCGCATCCGACGCACGCATCACTGATATTTAATTTATTTGAGTATTTTAAAGTTTCTTTGTAAAACCACAATCGCTGGCCGAAAAGTCCGGCAATATGATCATAGAAATGAAGCCCCTCCTTGGGATACTTACCGCTTTTGACATTATTTGCCCATAATTTGATTTTTTCATCAGCTTGTCTTACTATCTGCTTATTTGCTTCTTGCGTCTTTTTAAGAAGCTTACTGTCACATACTGAATCAGGCATCTTGATCTGCAGTCCGCCTGTCACCGCTGCGCCGTACTTCTTAAAAAGTCTTGCGGTACAGCCTGTTCCGTCACCGCTGAAAGCTCCCATGGTATTTATGCAAAAGATTCTTTTGCCCCTCCATAAAGCTTCGTTATTCCTGATAAAATCGCGCACCATTAAAGGTGCATTTGAAAACTGCGTAGGATAACCTACAACAATATCCGTCTCTTTCTTTATTTCTTCAATAACTTGTGGATTTTCAATCGGAAAAGTCCTGCCGTTTTCATCAAGTAACTGCACAAACTTTTCCACACAGTGCTTAGAATTGCCTGTTCCGCTTAGATAAATACCGATCATTTCCCCCTACCTCCCTGTTAAACAACACAAAATATATTTTAACAGGGTAACGTAGTGAATTGCAACTCTTTATATTTTTAAAAAAGAGTGATATCTCATAACAAGACATCACTCTTATATTTCATTCAAAATATTATCAGTCTCTCCTTCTGCCGTTCAAGAGAACAAGTCTTAAGAGCTGTACTACTGCTGCCGCAGCGCTTGCAACATATGTCATTGCAGCCGCGGAAAGGACTTTTCTTGAGTCCTTAACTTCCTCGTATCCGAGAATTCCATACTCTTCAAGCATTACAAGTGCTCTGTGAGAAGCATCAAATTCTACGGGAAGTGTCACAAGCTGGAATAAAACAGCAAGTGAAAATACCCAGATACCCAATGTTATAAGAGGCGGTAAACTCACAAGCATTCCAAGGAAGATAAGCGGAATTCCTGCTTTCGAACCGATATTTGCGGCAGGAACTATCGCTGTTCTTATCTTAAGCGGAACATATCCGTAGTAATGCTGGCAGACGTGTCCGCACTCATGCGCCGCAACGCCTATCGCCGCAACACTCGGCGAATTGTATGTCGCATCGGAAAGGCGAATAACTTTTGCCTTCGGATCATAGTGATCTGTCAGATTGCCGCTGACATGCTGTATCATAACATCGGTAATTCTGTTTCTTCTAAGAATCTCAGCCGCAACCTGAGCACCTGTCATACCACTCATACTGCGGATTCTCTCATATTTCTTGTATACGGATGAAACCCTGTGGCTTGCGATAAGACACAATATGCCCATTATTATCACAAGAAAATACATAGGATCAAATCCATATCCATACATCATTCTTCCATAACCGTAACCCATATAACTCACCTCCGATTCCGGTATACTATCTCTTTTTTTCTAATTAAAAACTCCGCTCAGCGTGCAAGAAAACTTGTTCCGATCTCCACTTTGTTTCCGAGCAAAAAATCTTTCACAAGCATTCTCTTTTTGCCTTCAAGCTGAACTTCTTTTAAAACCAAAGTTCCTTTTCCGGTCGCTACTCCGACTGCATCTTTTGTGACAAAAGAAACTGTACCTGGCGCAGCATTCTTCAGAACTTCGACGTTTCCCGCAATTTCTTTTACATTCTTATCATCAATAGCGTCAGCGGTCCAAATCTTGAGCATCTTGCCTTCAAGACGGGTATAAGCGCTGGGCCAAGGATTAAGACCTCTTACGAGGTTCCTTATTGTAACTGCGCTCTTATTAAAATCTATTTTTCCCATGTTCTTGGAAAGCTTACCGCACTTCGTCGCAAGTTTTTCATCCTGAGGAACAGGAGTAAGCTCGCCACGCTCTATCTTTGGAAGCGCCTCTGCAATAAGCTCGGCGCCAAGTTCCGACAACTTATCAAACAGACCGCCACCCGTTTCATTGTCGCCAATAGGTATTTCCCTCTGAAGGAGAATATCGCCTGTGTCCATGCCTGCTGCCATCTGCATGATCGTGACGCCCGTTGTTTTCTCGCCGTCAATAATTGCCTGCTGGATAGGCGCAGCTCCTCTGTACTTGGGAAGGAGCGATGCATGAATATTGACGCATCCAAACTTAGGAATATCAAGGATTTCCTGAGAAAGAATCTGTCCAAAAGCTGCAACAACGTATATATCCGCCTCATAGTTTTTTAAATAAGCAACATTTTCGGGAAGCTTTATTCTTTCAGGCTGAAACACAGGGAAACCATGTTTCAGAGCACATGCCTTAACATCCGAAACCTGAAGTTCGCCGCTTCTGCCCTTTGGCTTATCGGGCTGTGTAACCACCAAGGTAATCTCATGCCCCGCTTCAACAATTTTTTCCAAAGCACTCGCCGCAAAATCGGGCGTGCCCATAAAAATTATTTTCATAATTACGCATCCTCATTTTCAGCTGCGAGATCTTCGTTATTTACAAGCTCACCCTCAACTTTTTCAACATACATATGTCCGTCAAGGTGATCGTTCTCGTGAAGAATCGCCCTGGCAAGAAGCTCCTCGCCTTCTATAATAAACTCTTCGCCTTCAAGATTGATTGCCTTAGCCTTTACATAATTAGGTCTTGTGACAATTCCTGATTTTCCGGGAAGTGAAAGGCATCCCTCATATCCCGTCTGTTCTCCGCTTGTCTCAAGTATCTCGGGATTGATAAATACTATCGGTGAATCACCCTCCGGTGAAACATCTATAACAAATACTCTTTTGAGTATCCCAACCTGCGGAGCAGCAAGTCCCACACCGTTTGCCTCATACATTGTATCGATCATATCCTGTACAAGTTCTTTTATCCTGGGTGTGATCTCTTTTACTTCTTTGCAACGGCTCGCAAGTACATTGTCGCCGTATTCTCTTATAGTTCTAAGTGCCATTCCGGTCTCCTTTAATTCATCTTTTTTCAGAATATCAAACGTTACTGCATTCTTGCTTATTATAAAACGCTACCACACTATTATCAAATTATTTTAAATAGCGCTCCGCAAGCCTCAATACCCATGCACCGGATCAAAGTCAAACTGCACGGAAACAGTCTTAAGCTTGCCGGCGTCCTGAAGATCTTTGATGTACTTCTCAAGGACATCCTTAAGAAATACCAGTCCGTCGTAGTCATCAAGTTTAACATAGACTGCGAATCTGTATATATCATTTATCTTGCCGATTGTGGCAAGTGCGGGTCCGATAAATACGGCGTTTTGAATCTGCTGCTGTTCCATCAGGGCACGCAGCCTGTTTGAAAATGCCATTCCCTCTTCTTCATCCCTGCTCTGGATCTGGACCGACATCATATGAGAGATTGGCGGATATCTCAGAATGTCCCTATATGCGATCTCTTCCATATAGAAAGCCTCATAATCCTGCTTTGCGGCAGTAAGGATACTGTAATGGTCGGGCTGATAACTCTGTATCACTACATTTCCCGCTCTCTCTCCACGTCCGGCTCTACCCGCGGCCTGCGTAAGAAGCTGGAAAGTCCTCTCGCTCGCCCTGTAGTCCGAAGCATAAAGTGACATATCTGCGGCAAGAACGCCGACAAGCGTTACATTCGGAAAATCATGTCCCTTTACAATCATCTGCGTTCCGACAAGTACATCCGCTTCTTTGTTTGCAAAAGCAGACAAAATCTTCTCATAACTTCCCTTTGTCCTTGTTGTATCAGCGTCCATTCTAAGAACACGCGCATTCGGCCAGAATTTTTTCACTTCATCTTCAATCTGCTGCGTTCCTGCCCTAAACGATGAAACAAACTTGGAACCACACTTGGGACATATCTTCTTAACAGGCTCTTCATAACCGCAGTAGTGGCAGACCAGCCTTCCGCCCCTGTGTTCCGACAAAGATACATCGCAGTGGGGACATTTAAATACATGACCACAAGACCTGCAGGAAACAAATCCCGCAAGTCCTCGCCTGTTAATAAAGAGCATCGCCTGCTCTCCCTTTTTTATCCTGTCATCAAGAAGTTCCTGTAATCTTAAGGAAAAAATAGATCTGTTTCCTTTTCTCAGTTCTTCTCTTAAATCTGCTATCTCAACGGTAGGAAGCGTTCCTCCCGTAAGTCTCTTCGTAAGTTCAAAAAGCTTGTATTCTCCGCTTCTTGCCTTGTAATATGCCTCAAGTGAAGGCGTCGCGCTTCCGAGTACCACACACGCACCACCCGGAACAAGCTTTGCAAGCTCAATCGCAGTCTCCCTTGCATGATACTTAGGCATCGTCTCACTCTTATAAGTAGTCTCATGCTCTTCGTCAATTATGATTATTCCCGTATTGGGAAATGGTGTAAAAAGAGCCGATCTTGGACCGATGATTATATCAATATCACCTGTCCTTGCTCTCTCCATCTGATCAAATTTCTCGCCCGGAGACATAGAGGAATTGACTACGGATACCCTGTCTCCAAAGTGCCTGTAAAAGCGCATAAGCGTCTGGTACGTAAGCGCGATCTCAGGGATAAGAACTATCGCCTGTCTGCCTTTTTTTACTATGGCATCTATAAGTGCTATGTAAACTTCCGTCTTACCGCTTCCTGTTATCCCGTGGATCAGGTAAGTTTCTCTTTTGCCCTCGTCATAATCACGTACCACGCTGTCTACAATGTTCTGCTGCTCGTCACTTAGAACCTTCTGCCCGTAGCGCGTAGTTTCTGCAGCGACAGGATTTCTGAAATATTCTTCGCTGTCAATCCTGATGATTCCTTTATCAGAAAGACTCTTAAGTGTTGCCGAAGTGACGTTTAACTTACTTGTGATAAGTTCATACGGAATCCTGTCACCGGGATTATCGAGAAGTTCTTTTAATATTCTCTCCCTTGCAGTCTGCTTCTTTCTAGCGCACTCATAGTAATACTCCGTTGCTTCCCTCTCGGGTAATCTGAGCGAAACATACTTATGAACCTGCCTGTTCTGCTTCTTTCCCGAAGGAATGACTGTGCGAAGGGCTGCATTCATGGTCGATCCGTAATGTCTCTTCATCCAGGCCGCAAGCTTCATCGAAAGATCTTCAGCCGAGACCGTGTCTTCGGCCACATCAAGGATTTCTTTTATCTTGTCGACTTCCCACTGCGGCTCGTCGGTAAGTTCAATGACGTAACCTTTTCTTACATTGTTGCCTCGCCCGAAAGGAATATTCACGGGACTTCCGACATCCACTCTACCTATCAGCCTGTCGGGAATGCGATATTGAAAGGGTCTGTCAACCTTCTCATGCGATATGTCTACTATTACATTAGCGTATATATAATCGGCCACAGCCCCTCCTTCTTCACAATTTATTTGATAGAAACTTTCTTCAGCAAGTTATCTTTATAACTTGTTGCACTCCGATGCATGCAAGCTTCTGCTTGCTATTCTCATTTCGCATCGGTCGCATCCATTAAATTAGTTTAGTGAACTAAACTAATTTTATTGCTCGTCCAATATCTCCTGAATTAATTCTCTTTCATCCATGTGATATTTTACGCCTTTGATCTCCTGATAATCTTCATGGCCTTTTCCGGCAAGAACAATAATATCTCCCTTCTCGCCATTCTCGATCACATAGCGGATTGCCTCTTTTCTGTCGGTTATCTTGATATATTTTCCGTCAGTCTTCTTCATACCTGTCTCGATATCATCGATGATTGCTTCAGGCTCTTCGAATCTCGGATTATCCGATGTAATAACCGTAAAGTCAGCATATTTGCCGCTAACTTCGCCCATCTCAAAACGTCTGTATCTGCTTCTGTTTCCACCGCATCCAAAGAGGCATATAAGTCTGTTTGGATGATAGTCCTTAAGTGTTGTCAAAAGGCTCTTGAGCGCCATTGCGTTGTGAGCATAGTCGATCATGAGTGTAAAGTCATCGGAAACCTTTACCATTTCAATTCTGCCCTTTACCTTAGCTTCTTTAAGAGCAGGCGCGATCTCCTCAGGAGTGCAGCCAAAGTGCCTTGCCACAGCTATCGCACAAAGTGCGTTATAAACACTGAACTTACCGGGAGTTCTGATCTCGGCATGCATGTTTATAAGACCGTCGGTATCAAAGAACACACCAAGCTGTCCGGGCTTATGTATATATGCCAGATTTATCGCTCTAATATCTGCACCCTCTGAAAAGCCGTATTTCTCTACTTCGCAGGTATGACCTTCAAGTATGTCCTCTGTATGGGGATCGTCGGCGTTACATATACCTACTTTACACTGCTTGAACAAAAGACCTTTGCAATGCATATAATCTTCGAAATCCTTGTGCTCGTTAGGTCCGATATGATCGGGTTCTATATTTGTAAAGATACCCATATCAAAGACAAATCCCTGGCTTCTGTGAAGCATAAGTCCCTGTGATGAAACTTCCATAACAACGCTGTCGCATCCTGCTTCAACCATCTTGGACATATAATACTGAAGCATATATGACTCAGGCGTTGTATTCTCGGCATGTATATGCTCGTCACCAATTATGACTTCGATTGTTCCGATAAGACCTACTTTATGGCCCGCATTCTGAAGCATATCTCTTATAAGATATGTTGTTGTTGTCTTTCCTTTTGTTCCTGTTATTCCAATGGTCTTAAGTTTCTTTGCGGGATGTCCGAAGTATGCCGCTGAAATAAATGCCATCGCATATCTTGTATCTTCCACACGAACTACAGGCATCTCACAGCCCTCGGGAAGTTCAACATCATGGCAAACAACTATGGCGCCTGCTTTCTTTTCAGCAGCTTCTGCGGCACATGAATGTCCGTCAAAATTTGCTCCCTGGATACACAGGAATAAAGATCCTTCCGTAACCTTTCTGTTGTCATTTACAACATCTTTGATCTCTACATCCGCCGGATTAACGGTATTTCCTGAGTTTCCGGCAGTTACGTTAAATGTAAGTCCCTCTAATAATTCACTTAAAAGCATATTCAACCCTCCATTTGCTTTACTAAAATTATCTCTAAAATAAGAAAGTTTAATTATCGTTTTTAGCTTAAAAAGATTAATTCTAATTTTTTATATTTTCGACACAATTTGTTCATAATTTTAGTATATGATTAATAACATAGAAGTGAGTTGTTAAAACAACTCGCTATCTCCCCCTCATAAGAAACCGCAAACACACGCTTCGCGTGTGTTTTTGTGGTTTATGCAGAACACTTCATGTAAAGTCATTCATAATTATCTGAATACTTTCCCGTCCCTGATAAGTATTTATATCAGGCTGATACGCGATACTGACTTTCATTGTTCCGTCTGTTGTACCGCTGTACAGATTTTCCACATTACTTTCACCATATTTATCTTTGAGGAAATCATGCCATCTTTCCATATCACCAAAAAACAACATGTCATATAACTTACCGCCTTCATCGGTGACTCTGTATTTGCCGCAATTTTTATTCTTGCCCATTATACGTCCCGATAAAAGAGATACGTCTCTTTGTGCAAATAAAGGCTTTGAATTGCCGGTTCCAAAAGGCTCCAATATAGAAAACTCTTTTACAAGATCCATATCTATATATTTAAGCGGCATTACCATATCAAGGTGAAGTACGGGAACAAAATCCTCTTCACTAAGATCACAGTTCTCATTCAGCTTCGTTCTGAGGATCTCTATATTCTCCTCAGGAAGAGAAAGACCTGCCGCCATCTTATGACCCCCAAACTTGGTAAAAAGCTCCTTGCAGCGAGATAATTCCTCGTACATATCATAGCTTTCGATAGAACGTCCCGAACCTTTTGCACCGCCATCTGCCGCCTTTGTAAGGACTATTGTGGGTCTGTAATACTTCTCTTTGATCTTACCTGCAATAATTCCCGCGATAGACTCGTGAACTTCGGGAAGATACAAAACGATCACCTTAGGCATACCGTTTTTCTCAATTTCCTTCTCAACGAATGAAGTGGCTTCCGCAGTTCCGCTCTTGGTCATATCTTTTCTGCTGTCGTTAAGACTCTTTAAATCTCCTGCGATAATAGCCGCCTCCGCAGCATCTTCCTCAAGAAAAAGAGACAGCGCCCTTGTTGCAAGATCAAGTCTTCCCGTTGCGTTAAGACAAGGTCCTATAACAAATCCGTAGTGATATCCGGTCATGTTATATGCATCCAGCCCGTTAACGTCTATAAGAGCCTTTAATCCCTTATTATCCGTCTTAGGAATACGCTTAAGAGATTCTCTGACTATAACCCTGTTTTCGTCCTTGAGCTCCATTACGTCGCATACAGTGGCTATTCCGGCAAAGATAAGCTTCTGGTAAAAGAACTGTTCTCTTTCTTCCTCAGAAGGTCCTTCATCTTTTTCAAGCTCCGACATAGCTTCAAGGAACTTATATGCAACAACCGCTCCGCAGATTTCCTTGAAAGGATAATCGCCCTCCGATCTCTTCGGATCTATCACGGCATCCGCATGAGGAAGTATCTCTTTTTTGGATTCATCCTCTCCAAGCTCAAACGGAACTTCGTGATGATCGGTAACAACAACCGTCATCCCCTTTTCCTTTGCATGTGCTATCTGTTCAGCTGCCGCAATTCCGTTGTCACAGGTAATTATGGTATCAATTCCGGCTTCATAAGCCTCATCGACAAGCTTAATACTAAGCCCGTAACCGTCTTTGATCCTGTCGGGAAGAACGCAGTCAACCTCAGCGCCAAAGAGCTTTAATCCGGATACCAGAATGTATGAGGAACAGATTCCGTCCACATCATAGTCTCCGATAACTCTTATGCTCTTATTATCGCGTATCTTATCGAGGATAATCCTTGCACCCTGCTCCATGTCCTTCATCAAAAAAGGATCGTGGAGAAAAGAGATATCTCCGTTTATATAGGTCTTAACCGCTTCCTCGTTACACTGAATATTCTCTTTTGTCCTGTCTGTGATAAGCCTGTTGGCTATCAGTCTCGCAGTTATGTTTTTTATGGAGAATTCGCGGGCCAGCCCGTCAAAATCCGCCTTCTTATTTGCTATCATCCATTTTGCCATATCAAACTCCGTATATATATATTAAAAAAGGCTTATGAGTTGGTAATAAATGCTGTGAAAAAAGGTAATACTACCCCCTAAGCCCGGTGAACTTAAAAACGCCGTCTTGGGTGTAAAACTACACCAAAGACGGCGCCCTTATTTATTATACATCAGCAATTACTTTTTAGCTGCCTTTTTGACCTTTGTCTTAAGATCATACCATACAGGTGATGCGATGCAGATTGAAGAATATGTACCGCAGATCACACCAACCATAAGAGGAAGTGCAAATGCCTTAATATCGGCCACACCAAAGATATAAAGAGCAAGTACTGTGAAGAATGTTGTCAAAGATGTAAACAAGCTTCGTGTGATTGTCTGAGAAATACTCCTGTTAACAAGTTCGCCAAGCTCCTTCTTATTTGTGGCATTATGCTGGTTCTCACGGATGCGGTCAAATGTAACGATCGTATCGTTGATTGAATAACCGATAATGGTAAGAACTACAGCAATGAATGTTGTTCCTACGGCATATCTTGAAATCGCATAGGCAACAACAACGACAAGTGCATCATGTGCGAGTGCGATAATAGCAGCCGCACCAAATTTAATATCCTTAAATCTGATCCAGATGTAGATAAGCATAAGTATAAGAGCAATAACAAGTGACTTAACCGCATCTACTCTCATCTCACCGCTGATGGTTGAGCTGATCGTCTCGGCAGCAATGTTATCATTGCTTACTCCATACTTCTCTTCCATCATCTTATCAAATGCTTCTCTCTGATCTACAGTAAGTGTTCCTGTCTTGAATACGATCTGATTTGTTCCCTCTACTGCCTGAGGAAGTACTTCCTTGGCACCTGTAGCTTCTTTGATATTAGGAACAATATCAGACTCTACTGTAGCAAAATCATATGCCTTATCAAATGTAACGGTTGTAGATGTACCACCTACAAAGTCAAGGCTGTAATTGAATGCTCCCTTTCCCTGTGAAGCATTAACTATCATAAATACTACTCCGACTGCAACAACAGCGCATGAAATAGCATAGAATATCTTTCTCTTCTGTACGAAAGGCTTTGTTGAAACTTCCTTAGCCTTGCCATAGAATACAGGATTCTGAATACCAAGTCCGAAGAAGATTGAAGTAATCGCTCTTGTAACAACAAGTGCCGTGAACATTGAAAGGATGATACCAAGAATAAGTGTCTCGGCAAATCCCTTGATTGATCCTGTTCCTCCGACTCTAAGAACTATGGCGATAATAAGTGTTGTGATATTACCGTCGAGGATTGATGAAAGAGCTTTGTTATATCCGTTCTTTCTCGCTTCGTCAACAGCTTTTCCGCCTGCAATCTCTTCTCTTATTCTCGCAAATACAAGAACGTTTGCATCAACCGCCATACCGATTGAAAGAATGATACCTGCAATTCCGGGAAGTGTAAGTGTCATCTCGAATGCTGAAAGCAGGAATACGATAAGTCCGCAGTAGAATCCGAGAGCAAGTGTAGCTGAAAGGCCGAGTATTCTGAAGAATACGATCATAAATACCGCAATAAGTGCGAATCCGACAGCTGCTGCGATCAAACTTGTTCTGATAGCATTTGAACCAAGCTGTGCTCCGACAACATTTGAACGAAGTTCCTGAAGCTGAAGCTTAAGCGATCCGACTCTGATATTTGTAGCAACCTTATCAGCCTCTTCAAATGTAAATCCACCGCTGATAACACTCTTTCCGTCAAGGATTTCAGCCTTAACAGAAGGAACGCTTATGAATCTTCCGTCATAGTAGATTGCAATAGTATCCTGATTGTTGTTAAATGCTTTCTTGGTTGCTTCTGCGAAAGCTTCTCCGCCCTCTTTAGTAAACTCAAGCGATACTACAGGCTCCTGCTTACCATACTCATCATTCTGTCCGACTACCTGAGAAGATGCAACCTGATCCCCCGAAAGAACGATCGATCCGTCCGCAAGGAGCTCATCTATTGACTTATTGAGCTGATATCCGGGCGTAACACCTTCTTCAAGTTTCATATTACCGTTTTCATCGGTAGTAAAACCACTGTGATATGTGTAATTCTCATTGCCGTCCTTATCAAGATGGCTGATGAAGTAAAGATTACCGGGCTGACCAAGTTCCGAAAGAATCTTGTTTGCATCGGAAGCACCGGGAATCTCGATGTTGATTCTGTTGCTACCCTCCTGATAAACTTGTGCCTCTGTGCTATACTGATCGACACGCTGCTGAAGCTTGAAGATTGTATCGCTCATATCTTCCTTGCTGGGATTCTCATCACCAACAACTTCGTAAGTGATGCTGACACCACCTGCAAGGTCAAGTCCAAGGTCAATACTTGACAATGATCCGGATTTGTCTGCACCCAATCCGTATGCTGCTGAGTAACCAATTCCAACCAAAAGAGCAAGCATAAGGATCAAAGCAGGAATCCACTTTAACTTTTTCATTATACAGTTCCTCCCATGAATTTTTCTTATTCGGCCAACGCCGCTTTAATCATAATCGCACACTCTATACGTTTTCTCTGAAGCTCACAACCATGCTTGTAAGTTGCATTGATATCTCCGTTGAAATTGTATGCGTTAGCAGCACAACCACCGCTGCAATAATACCTTGCAAAACATTTCTGACACTCAGGTCTTGAATATACATTGCTCTTCTTGAATTTATCTCTTATGTCCGGTCTGGTTATTCCATCGAAGACATTACCCATGATAAAGTCTTCATTTCCAACAAACTGATGGCAGGGATACAGATCTCCCCAAGGTGTTACACCGAGGTACTCGCATCCCGAACCGCAACCTGACAATCTCTTGGCAACACAGGGGCCGCCCTCAAGATCTATATTGAAGTGGAAGAAATTGAATCCTTTTCCTTCCTTGTGTTTCTCAATATAATACTTTGCAAGTTTGTCGTACTCTTCACAGATGATCGGAATATCCTCATCCTTAAATGCGTACCAGTCTTCAGGCGAAGCAACTACAGGCTCTACGGATATTTGCTTAAATCCAAGCTCTGCAAGATGCTTTACATCCTCGGAAAAATCAAGGTTTGCATGAGTAAATGTTCCGCGAACGAAGTATCTTAACTGGTGACGGCTCTCCGCTACCTTCTGATACTTAGGAACAATATCATCATAACATCCCTGTCCGCCCGCTCTCGGACGCATTGCATCATTTACTTCCTTTCGTCCGTCAATCGAAAGGACTATATTGCCCATCTCCTTGTTTACAAACTTAAGTATCTCATCATTTAAAAGAGTTCCGTTTGTTGTGATCGTAAAACGGAAATTCTTGTCATATTCTTTTTCAATTGAGCGACCGTACTCAACGAGCTTCTTGACAACTTCCCAGTTCATAAGGGGCTCGCCGCCAAAGAAATCGACTTCAAGGTTCTTTCTTCCGCCTGAATTTTTTACAAGGAAATCAAGCGCAGCCTTTCCGACTTCTTCGCTCATAAGTGCTCTTCTGCCGTGATACTCACCTTCATCGGCAAAGCAATACTTACATCTCAAGTTGCAGTCGTGAGCCACATTCAGGCAAAGTGCCTTAACAACGGTTTCTCTGTTCTGAAAATCATCCACATATCCCTCATAAACATCGTCTGTGAAAAGAACCTGCGATGCTCTGAGTTCAAGAATCTCTTCGATTCCCTCTTTTATATCCTCGGTTGAATATTTAGATGCCAGATCTGTCTTTGCCAGGACACCTTTATACAACCTGTCAAGTTCGCCCGTAATAACTGTAGTCTGACCTTCCGGTGCCGCTGCAGTGCCGTATGTTCTCTTAAGCTTCTCCTCAATGATTGTGACAAGGTCAAAAACCACATCGTCAACAACATGTACCGATCCGCTATTAACATCCAGAACAATATTATACCCATTGTTCTTATATGCGTGAATCATAATATCTCCCGTAACCTACATACGGCGGGCAGCGACCATGGCCGCTGCCCGCCTAATTTTTACATTAATTAAACCTTATTATTTGCTAAGCTGCTCACAGCTCTGATTTCCAACTGTGCATGATGTCTTGCATGCTGACTGGCATGATGTCTGGCACTCACCGCATCCGCCCTTCTTCATTGATTCTTTAAGATTTCTTGTAATCAAAGACTTAACGTGCTTCATCGATTTTCCTCCTACTGTTTGCCTCAAAATACTTATAGTTTCTGAGCCTTATACATCGACTCAGTATACCATATATTTCTGAAATATTAAAGTGTTTCTTTTTGTTCCTTCGATAGTTCACAGTTGACTGTCATGAGAACTTTTGTGATTCTGTTTCTCTTGATTCCTCTTGCCGTCAGCGTAATTCCGTTCTCGAGAGTAACCGTCTCACCGTAGCTTGGAAGTCTGTCCAGATTCTCTATCATAAGACCGCCGATAGAATCGTAATCTTCCGATGAAAAATCGGTACCGAGAGCATCATTTATATCTGCCAGCTTCATGTTTCCTTCAACGAGATACTTTCTTCCGCCTACATTCTTGATAAGTTCCGCTTCATCAAGATCATACTCGTCTCTTATCTCACCGACTATCTCCTCAAGAAGATCCTCAAGCGTTATCATTCCCACCGTTGAACCGTATTCAGAAAGAACAAAGGCTACGCTCCTTGTCTTTTCCCTCATTTCAACAAGAAGGTCCGACGTTTTCTTATATTCATAAGTGTAATACGCTTTTCTTATATGGTCTTTTACCTTGAAATTATCTTTATCCTTGATAAGAATGAGATCCTTCACATTTATAAGACCTATGATATTATCCTGGTCGTTCCCGTCATACACGGGGATCCTGGTATACATATCCTCTTTGAATACGCGCATCACTTCGTTGTAATCGGCGTCTGAACTTACGCAGCTCATATCTATCCTTGGAATCATGATATCTTTTGCAAGCGCATCGCTGAAATCAAAAAGATTAAATATCATCTTCTTCTCGTCGCTTTCGATAACGCCGTCTTCATGACTTACATCCACATATGTCTTGAGCTCATTTTCGGTCACCTTCTGCTGCTTGTTGGTATCTATCCTGAATATCTTAAGCAGTGCGGTCGCTATGCCGTTTATAATAAAACTAAACGGGACCATAAGAATCATTACAAGTTCTATGCAAGGCTCATAAAAAAGCGCCATGCTCTCCGCATATGCCTTGGCTATTGTTTTCGGTATGATCTCACCAAATATCAGCACCACCAAAGTAAGCGCGCCGGTTCCGAGTCCGATATAAAGATTCCCCCACATATCCGTGACAAACACAGTCATAAGCGCCGAAGCACTCAGATTTACGATGTTATTGCCGATAAGTATCGCCGAAAGCATCTTCTGCGGATCGTCATATATTGTAAGGATCCTCCCCGCTTTTTTATTCCCATCATCTGCAAGAGCCTTGATCCTGACTCTGTTAATCGTCATGTATGCCGTCTCGGCCGATGAAAAAAACGCAGACAACAGAACCAATATTACCAGGGTAATTATTCTGACTAAGTGGGTGTCCAATAAAATTCCTCCTCAATAACCGCGGTCATATTTTTTAATCAAGCGGCTTCTCGTAAAAATCCCTGAATTCCTCATATCCCTGCTCTGTAAGATTCTGCTTCTGGAACTTCTTGTTTTTGTTCATGCGAACAACAAGAACCTGCTTTCCTTCCGCTCTCTCCTTCTGTGCTTCGGATATGATCTCGGCAAGTCTGTCGCCCTTTATACCCTTCTCGATAAGGAAGGCAACCTTCTTGCTTGCGCCGGGGATCTTAAATCCTTCATCCATCATTATCATGATGATTCTCTCAAATCCTATGGAGAAACCACATGCAGGCGTATCCTGTCCGAGGAACTTGCCTACCATCTTATCGTATCTTCCGCCGCCACCGCAGCTTCCGCCGTACTGAGGCATAGATACTTCAAAGATCGTACCTGTATAATAGCTCATTCCGCGAACAAGCGTAGGGTCGAATACCATCTCAAACTGTGCTGATTTAGTCTTCTCTACGCTATCGATAATCTCAGTAAGACCTTCGCTGACCTCAGCATCAAGATTATCACTTATCTTATCGGCAACTGCCTTAAGCGCATCTATTCCGCTCTTTTCACCGATAAGTTCAAAAAGCTCTATATACTTTTCAACAGAACCTGCATCATAGCCGTCCTTGATAAGTTCCTCTTTTACTCCGTCAAGTCCGATCTTATCCATCTTATCAAGTGTGATGAATACATCGTCGAACTTTTCTTCAGGGAATCCGCTGTATGAAGCCATTGCCTTCAAGATTCTTCTGTCATTGATGCGGATCTTGAAATCCTTGAAGCCGAGATTTCCAAGCGTTGTAGTTGTTGCAAGAATAAGCTCTATCTCCGCAAGATTTGAAGGTTCTCCCAATATATCAATATCGCACTGCATAAACTGACGGTATCTGCCCTTCTGCGGTCTGTCCGCTCTCCAGACATTTCCCATCTGAAGTGCCTTAAAAGGAGCAGGAAGCTCATTTGCATGATTTGCATAAAAACGAACAAGCGGAACCGTAAGGTCATAGCGAAGTCCCGAATCCGTAAGGTCGTTCTCTTCCTTGGCAGTTTCAAGATTAAGCTTCTCGCCTCTCTTCATCACCTTGAAAATAAGCTTCTCATTCTCACCGCCCTGCTTACTGTTTAAGTTTGCAAGCGACTCAACACAAGGTGTCTCGATAGATGTGAAGCCAAACTCAGCATATGTCTTCTTAATAATTCCTATACAATAGTCTCTAAGTTGCATCTCGGAAGGAAGAATGTCCTTCATTCCGGTTACCGGTTTCTTTATCAGTGCCATACTTTACCATCCTTAAATTATAATCAAGCATAAATTTTACACTCACACAGCCTGCATTGCAATCTAATTATTATTCTGCAAGAACTCAAGGAACTGATCTTTCGGCATTGGTCTTGCATAGAAAAAGCCCTGAATATGGTCACACCCAAGTCTTATTATCTGCTTTGCCTGCTCTCCCGTCTCAACTCCCTCAGCCACTATTTCTTTTCCGAGGCTCTTGATTATCTTTATCATATTATACATGATCATGTACGAATTCTCTGATTCGAACGCAGCCTGAACAGTGCTCTTATCAAGCTTGAATATCTTTACAGGCATATCTGCAAGCCTTGAAAAATTTGAATAGCCCGTTCCGAAATCATCCATGGAAAAAGTAATCCCGGAGCTCATAAGTTTTCGGATATTCTGATCGATCACGGACGTTACGTCTTTATCCCAGGTCTCGGTTATCTCAAGATTTATCCTTGAAGGTCCGATATTACGCTCTTTCAAAATATTGAGTATACTCTCCGCCAGATTGGTCTGAATGCAGTCCACAACAGAAAGATTAACTTCAACATATTCAAGGCCGTAGCTTATCGCCTTTGTAGTAGCCAGCATCTCACATACTGATGAGAGCACAAATCTGTCGATTCCAAGAACAGTGCCGTTTTTCTCGGCTATAGGCATAAATACCGCAGGAGAAATATAGCCCGCTCTGGGGTCCTTGAGCCTTATAAGTGCCTCACACGAAGAAAACTTTCCGGTAACAGGCGAATAGATAGGCTGATAGTAGACTTCCAATAAACCGTTATCAAGAGCATGGCGCACAAGATTTCCAATCTTTTTGTCATACTCAATATGCTTTAAATTAAGATCCGACACCCTGAGCACATATCTGCTGTCCCTCGAAAGTGCCTTGTACATCATATTGCTTATCTCATCAAATCTCTCTATTGTCTTGACGTCATCCGGAAATCCTATCGCACTTGTGCTCACATCAAAGCTGACCTCCAGATTCTTTAATTTGAAGGGCTCTTTAAATCTCGCTTTTATTGCATCCGAAAGTTTATCTACATCCTCCGAATTTGATTTCATGCCAGGGATCAGCAGGGCAAAAAAGCTGTCTCTCGGGATAAAAACTTCCGCTTTGGGATCGGTCTTTTTCAAAAAATCTGTCATCTGTCTCAAAAGATCCGATGCCACTTCCACCGCTTCACTTCCAATCATTATTGAAAGTTTGTCCACTCTTATTTCCATAAGCGTAAAGGGCTTTTTCTGCAAAAGTTTTGTATAAACCGCAAAATTCAAGGCATTTTTTGTACCGACTCCGGACATCCTATCCACAAATTCACTTGGATTCTGGAATGTAAAAACGCACAGCAAAAGAGATATCGCAACGCTGAACTCAAACACCGTCCCCGTTCTGAATGCGATTCTCATCGGAACTCCAAGGAACATCAGAATATAATACATACAAAGCGCCATGGATTTTTCGCTCGCCAGCGCCCTTCCGTATTTAAACATCAGATAAAACGCAAAGATAAGATACATAACTATTCCGATGCTTACAAGAAACTGATTCGGAAAAAAATAGATAATCTCACCGTTATGATCGAAGTAATAAAAATAATCCGTAAGATACCCCAATAGCAAAATAAGCATTGTAAACACAGTCGGTAAAAGTATTACAAGTTTTTTCCACAACTTATTTAACTGTATTCCAAAAATAGCCAGCAGATACAGGAGGGAAAAGAATGCAATAAGATACGACATCATCTTTTCCACCATAACAACAAAGCAGTTTATCTCATATGACAAACTGTCTTTCATCCATCTGTTGTTAACCCACAGAATGTGAATAAGTCCCATCACATTAAGAATCGTTCCGACTATGACAAGTTCGCCGAAGATACGACTCTGCTTTCCGTAAGAAAACTCTTCCGAAGAATGTATAATTATGATAACTACCATCAGCACAAGCGCCGATATGGACAAACAAGCATCATAGTTGTTCGGATCGGTTAAAAATTCCATCAATACCCCTTCTCAAAATACTCATCAATTCTGTTCACATATGAACTGTCATTAACAGGTTTTCCCACATAATTGCCTATAAGATAATCGCAACCGATTTCTTCCGCCACATCTTTATCTTCAGGTGTATCCACTCCCGAAGCACACACAAAAAGACTTATATCATGAAACATATTTACAAGACCTGTTGTGACGCTCATCATCCGCTTTGATTTTTTCGCCATCCTGATGAGGCTCTTTGCAAAATTCACCTGAACAACCGGAAGTGAGAGTATTCTCTCGATATTTCCGTATCCGTTTCCGTATTCATCAACAATAATGCTGACATTGATATCACCGAGCATCTTAAGATTTCTTTCGGCGACATTATTCATAGTTGTTATCGCCGTCTCAGTGAGTTTTAAGCTGATCCATGACCCTTCGACTTTTTCCTCTTTAAGATGTGCCTTAAATCGCCTTAAAAAATCCGTCCTTGATATTTCCGCCTGCGACATCGGTATGATTGCTCTGTACTTGCCATTCTTATCTCCGGCATTCCAAAAAGCGAGCATTCTCAGCGTATTCTTCAGAACATACTCATCAATATCGATTATGGTCTGAGTTGTTCCGTTATCCTCAATGTACTCTCTTACTTCAAGTTCTCTTTCGTTATCGTCGTAGATATAGCACGTTGCTTCAGCCGTGTAATCTATCCTGTAAATTTTGGAAAGAATAGGCCTGAATTTAACGATTGCTCTTTTCTCGGCAATATTCTTCTTTGCAAGAACTTCGTAGTCATACGCACCAAGTTTTTTTGTAAAGCCTATCTTGCCGATGTCGATCACAACTTCCGAATACTGTGCCACATCCGCGCTTATAAGCTCAACCTTCGACATAAGCTCCGCAAGGCCGGCGTAGTTTTCGGGATAGCTCATCATAAAGCAATGGCACTCTGCCTTTATGGTCATATCCATATAGTTCCAGGGTTCGCGAATCCTTGTAGAAATCTTATACATAAGAGACTCGGCTCTTTTTTTATCATTCGTATTTACCGATATCGCAAAAATATTATCGCTGTATCTGTAAACATAAGTGACGATGTTAAGCTCCCTTCTTCCCACCTTTTTAAGATAATCGGCGATTGTCTTGATAACGCCGTCGGTCTGATTGTTTCCAATCTCGGAGCTGAGAGCCCTGACATTGTCTATCGTCACAAAAACTATATAATGCGGTGTTTTCTTTTTTATCTTAAGACCGAGTGCCTCAAAAAAGGCTCTTCTGTTAAGGACATTTATCCTTCCGTCCACCATATCACTCGGATTTTGAAGCGTTATAAAGACGAGAGTTATACTGATCGTACTGAGAAAATTTTCTATAAGAAGCTGGGGATAGCAATACTGCAGATAGATACCCGCAGCAACAAAACCAACATGAGTAAGTATGATCACCTTGGTCTTTAATCTCATGAGATTGCTGTATTTCAGCGTCAAAGTTACTCCATACACGATGTAATATAAAGCAATCAAATAAAATCCAATTATCAGATTGCCTCTAAAATATATTCCCTTTTCGTCATATCCAAATAAAAGCGGGCTGAAACAGTTCATTATGACCGTTATGATTCCGATGACATATCCGAGATATACCACAAAGAAGCCTTTGACGGATTTAGTGTCATAAAAGATATCCAGAACAGCCATGATATATAACAGGTAACATAGCCCCGATCCAAGATGAGCAAGAAAATAAAAACTTCCGCAAAACATCTCCGCATAGTGATACCACGCACCCTCATACGGATTCATCTGCAGAAATGTCTCTATTCTTTCAAAAAGCGTCGACAGAAATACGGCAGAAAGAAGCATCGAATAAACTTTCTCTCTCGACGACGGAACTCTTTTTCTGGACAGAGAGATTATTCCGATCGTTGCCAGTATACATAACGCACATGTGTCAAAGTAAAAATTGTATTGCATGAAAAACTCCGCAACTATTATTTTCAAAAACACAACAGATAACATTATTATACGTCAAAACATAACTTTTTCATACGGTATACAGATAAAAACTTGCCGCGCACTTTATGTGTGCAGGATTTTTTTCAATCAACCAAATTTCTTCACGTAATACGAGCCCGTCTGAGTGATGAGTCCCTTTCCGCACATATCAAACAGTTCCTTAAGAAGGTCGGGAACCGCGATGTTTATGCCGTTCATGCTAAGTTTGTCGGCAATGTAGGAAAAGGAAACAGGTACTGCATCAAGCTGATCGAGAATTGCTTTTTCTATATGTGATGCACATTCTCCGGTACGCTCTTCTTCAAAACCGGCGGAACTTTCCAAAGAATCCTTTCTGTAATTCCAAGACGCAAGTCTTTCTATCACGTCGTCAACATCAAGCACAACTCCCGCTCCCTGGCATATCAGCCGGTTACATCCATCACTCAACCTGTCCGTTACTCTTCCGGGAACCGCAAGAACTTCCTTTCCCTGTTCAAGAGCCGTATCTACAGTTATCTGCGTTCCCGAATGGAGCCTTGCTTCCACAACAACCACAATATCCGACAACGCGCTTATTATCCTGTTCCTCATCGGGAAAAAAGATGCTTTCGGCATGGTTCCCGGAGCATACTCCGAGATGATCCCTCCGTTTAGCGAAAGTTCTTCATAGATTTCCCTGTTCTCATCGGGATAACATATATCCGCTCCACATCCGACTACCGCATAGGACTTTCCTCCCGCGCACAAAGCCGCTTTCTGGCTTACGCCGTCAATACCTCTTGCCATCCCGCTTATAACCTTTACTCCCGCGAGCGCAAGTCCTCTTCCGAGCTGCCTTGCCATATATCTGCCATATTCGGAACAAAGCCTCGCACCGATCACTGCAACAGAAGGGCTGTCATCTCCGGGCAATTCCCCTTTTACATAAATGGCAAAAGGTGGATTCGGTATATTCTTCAGTTTTTCGGGAAATCGTGGGTCTATCCTTGATATAAACTTGATGTCACTCTGCGTCAGTTTCTTTTTCTCCTCTGCAAAATCCCAGGTATATCTTGAATCCAAGACCGCCGAAACCTGCTTTGGCCTTAAAAGCTTTTTAAGCTCCGCCTCACCCATATCATATATTTCCCTGCATGTCCGTCCTCCGCATAAAAGTCTGTCTGCGGAGACATTTCCTATTCCCGGAGTTGAAAAAAGCCAGTGGGCATAATCATTTTCCGTTATATTATCTGTTATATTCTTTGATTTATTTTCTGATAAATGTTTTTCCGCTGTCTGCATCAGCCTTCCTCCTGTCTCCAATATTTTCCGTCTGTCATCCTATAGCTGACAGCCTCCATCAGATGTATTTCTTTTATCATCTCGTCGCCGTCAAGATCGGCTATTGTCCTCGCAAGTCTCAGCACCTTATGATAAGCTCTGGCGCTTAGATCCATTGAACAAAAAGTCTTTTCCAAAAAAGCTCTCTCCCTCATCCCAAGCTTACAATACTTCCTGATATCCGCAGGCGTCATCTCAGAATTGAACTTAAGCCCCGTTCCCTTAAATCTTTCTTCCTGCATCTTCCTTGCCAAAAGAACTCTTTCTCTCATAGTCTCACTTGATTCATTGCAGGTATCACTCTTTCCCGAAAGCTCCCTGATATCAACTTTGGGTGCTTCTATACATATATCGATTCTGTCCAGTATTGGGCCCGATATTCTGCCAAGATACCTTCGTATCTCATTCGACGTGCACTTACACTTATTCCTGTCGGGATAATACCCGCAAGGGCAAGGATTAAGCGCCCCTACAAGTTGAAAGTCCGCAGGATACATGAAAGTTCCTCTGTTGCGCACGATATGAACCTTTCTGTCCTCAATGGGTTGTCTTAACATATCAAGTTTTGTTCTTGGAAATTCAGGCATTTCATCCAAAAAGAGAATGCCTCTGTGTGCCAAAGAAATAGCACCGGGTCTTGGAATTGTTCCTCCTCCGACAAGCGATGCTTCGGTTATAAGATGATGCGGACTTACAAACGGTCTCCTTGTTATAAGTGCCTTGTTCTCTCCCATCATTCCCGCAACCGAATAGATTGTCGAAACTTCAATGCTTTCTTCAAGCGAAAGTCGCGGAAGTATGGTGGGAATACGCTTTGCTACCATGCTTTTTCCCGAGCCCGGAGGTCCGACGATCAAAAGATGGTGAAAGCCTGCTGCCGCAACCATCGCCGCTCTCTTAACGGCAGATTGCCCATTGATGTCGGCAAAGTCAAGATTTTCATTACTTTCTTCACCTTCTGAAAGAATCTTTTCAAGATCGACTCTCGTCGGCTCTATAAGCCCGTCTCTTTCACTTTTCGGTGCAGTCAGATACATGATAACTTCTTGAAGCGATGACACTCCTACGATTCTCATTCCGCTTACAACGGCACCTTCTCTGGCATTTTGGACCGGAAGAATGACTGTCTTATAGCCGGCCTCTTTTGCCTTTTTGACTATAGGAAGAACTCCTTTTACCTCTTTGATTTCTCCGTCAAGCCCGACTTCACCGAGTACAACCGTATCATCGGTGCAGCCCGCTCCAATCTCTCCTATCGCTTCCAATATTCCGACGGCAAGCGGAAGATCTACCACAACGCCTTCTTTCTTAATATCAGCCGGGGATAAATTGACGGTTATCTTTGAAGCGGGAATCTTTATGCCGACGTTTCTGAGGGCAACTTTTACTCTGTCGCCTGCCTCTCTTACATCGCCACTCATGAATCCCACCATGTTAAATCCGGGAAGCCCGGAAGATACATCCACTTCGATCTGCATCAGATAAGATATTATTCCTCTGACGCCACCGGATGTAATAGAACTATACATTTTTCCTCTTTTCTGATCTGAGCATAAACAGAAAAACCGACCTGCTGATTATATCGCAGGCCGGCCAAAAATGTCTTTAAGGTTTTCTTAGTATTTTCTTAAGATTTTATGTATATAGATAAATCATCTTTTTCTCATATTATCTGAGCATCTTGTTCTGCATTGTCTCAGGGTCCTGGGCAAACTGAAGTGCCGCTTCTCTCGTGATCTTCTGCTGCCTGTACAGTTCAATGATAGCCTCATCCATGGTTATCATTCCCTGCTTTCTGTAAGTCTGCATATAAGTAATGAGCTGATGATTTTTACCCTCACGGATAAGGTTTCTCACAGCACTGTTTACGTGAAGGACTTCAAATGCCGCAAGTCTCGATGAACCGTCAGCCGCAGGAAGAAGCTGCTGTGAAATGATCGCTTCAAGCACGCTTGCAAGCTGAATTCTAACCTGTTGCTGCTGATGAGAAGGAAATACATCTATCAGTCTGTCCACCGTATTCGAAGATCCTATCGTATGAACGGTTGAAAGAACGAGATGTCCCGTCTCTGCCGCAGTTATCGCCGTGCTTATGGTCTCAAGATCTCTCATCTCTCCGACAAGGATAACATCGGGATCTTCTCGAAGTGCCGCTCTCAAAGCATTGGCATATGAATCCGAATCGGTTCCTATTTCTCTCTGATTGACTATCGACAATCTGTGCTGATAAGTAAATTCTATGGGATCCTCAAGCGTAATTACATGCGCTTCCCTGTTATTGTTTATCATGTCGATTATGGAAGCAAGCGTAGTAGACTTACCGCTTCCCGTAGGTCCCGTAACAAGCACAAGACCTCTTTTTTTCTTATAAAGATCTATAACAGTCTCGGGAATGCCAAGGCTCTCCGCTGTGGGAATCTCTGTTGCAACAACTCTGAAGGCCATCGCTATTGAGCCTCTTTGTTTAAAGATATTAAGTCTGAATCTTCCGACTCCCATGATAGCGAAGGAAAGATCGTGCTGACCGTTTTCCTCGAGTAGCTGTTTCTGTTTATCATTTGTAACTTCATATGCGATTTCCTGAGTGTCGCTCGGCATCATCTTGCCATAACTCTCCATGGCTATGAGTTTGCCGTTAAGTCTCATCTTAGGCGGCACACCGACAGTAATGTGAACGTCAGACGCTCCCTTTAACTTTGCTTCCTTCAGGATTTCTTCAATTTTAGACATATACTTCCATCCCTGTTCTGATATATTCTATTTTGTACATGCACAAAGCCCGGCTACTAAATGCAGCATGATCCGCACTTTCACACATACTCAGGCTCTTCAACAGCAATACCCAAGCCTTTGACCTTGGACAGATCCATCATATATCTGTTATCCATAGTCTTCATAATATCTATAATCTCAATATCGCCGTATGCCCTTCTATTGGAAAGGTCGATAATACTGTTATCCTTAAAACTCAAAACAGTCGGACGCAGGAAATCAATATCGTTTGTCTTGATGACCAAAGCTTTTTCACCGGTGTTAAGCTCAACGCTCACTCCCGGAACAAGAATGTTGATCGAATCAACAAGCGCCTGAACAACTTTCGGATCAAAAACATCGCTTCTCTGCATCATCCTTCTGATAACGAGAACTTCAGAAATAGGCGCATCATCTACTCTTGCAGCCGTTTCTTTATCAAATATTCCCGCAACTATAAGTATTCTTGCGGATAAAAGAGTTTTGGAAATGTCCGTTTCATTTCCTTTTCTATAATCAAGAAGTACTTTTCTTGCCTGATTGCAGGCTCTCTTTACGTTCGGTAAAGCCGAAAACGCATCATCAATGATCGGATAACCCGCTATCTCATGGGCATCAATCGTACTTATCTCTTCAGGTGTACACTTAAGCTTAGACTGAAGCTCCGCGGAAAGTGTAAGCTTTCCGATATCATGTATAACACCTGCCATTACCGCTTCATTCTGCTCCGAAAGCGAAGCATTTAATGCATGTGCGATCATTGCTGAAATGATTCCCACATTCAGGCTGTGTTTGTATATATAATCCTCGGTACTTCTGAGTCCCTGCTGGAAAGTAATCTTCTTTTTGAGATTACCGTAATTCTTTATGATCTGAGCACAAATATTGGGAAACTTCTCCTGTTTGTGCGTTTTAACAATACGAGCAAGCTCCTCCATGATATCGTGATACATAACAGTCTGAAAACGTTCAAACTCGATATCATCCTGAGTCATAGGCGGCACAGGCTCCGCGGGTTCTAGAATAAACACGCCGATAAGCCCAAAGTTCCTGATATTATCAATACTTTGCTCATCCTTAAGGACATGGGCCCTGTCATATAAAAGCGCGCCTTTCCTACTGTATATCGGTCTTGCAAGTCTCATCCCCGGTCTAAGTTCATCACACTTAATAAAAAGCATGGTAAATATCTCCTCCATATATACAAAGCATAACACCCCAATTTATACACTAATTATCGCGCTATTGTGCGGAAAAATCAATAAATAAAAGCTCAAGTTAATTCACGTCAATTCATCCAAAGTATTTCCGTAAGACGAAAGAAACTCATTCACAAAATCAAGCACCTCGGGGCATTCCATATACAGACTCCTTACTGCCTTCTCCGTACTTTCTTTCGCAGTTCTGAACTCATTGTTGCCGGCACTTGTCTCAGCCATACACTTGATAAGTGCGGAAAGTTTATCGGCTGCTTTTACAAGTTTTCTCATGTAGCGTTCATCTTCGTTATCTTCATCTTTGAAAACCTGTTCAAAAGCAGGTCTGAGATCATCGGGAAGCTTCTCCAAAAGCTTATCGTCCGCAATAGCCTCCACCTGTTTATATGCTTCTTTTAATTCCTTATTGTAATATTTGACGGGAGTAGGCATATCTCCCGTAATGATCTCGGACGCATCGTGATAAAGCCCCACCAAAGCTGCTTTATTCGCATCAAGATGCCTTCCGTATCTTGTATTTCCTATAACACAAAGAGCATGAGCTATCATGGCAACTTCCATGCAATGTTCGCACAGATTCTCCTGCCTTGTATTTCTCATAAGCGCCCATCTGTCGATGTATTTCATTCTTGAAATAAGTGCAAAAAAATTGTAATTCATCATTTGACCCCCAATATACATCAAAGTTTTTATAGCAATCCGGGTGCCAAAACATTTTTTGACACCCGGATGATAATCTTAATCCAGCAAAAAATCCGCCATCACTGTATTGCTCACATCCAACCCATTGGTTGTAAGACAAAGATGTTCATGGCCTGTTTTTTCTTCTACAAAACGTTGCAGCAATCCCAATTCTGCGTACTTATCAATTACTTCGGAATATACCTCTTCAATTTTTTGACCAAAAAGAGATTCAAATTCAACAAGGTCAACGCCTTCGATAAGGCGAAGCCCCAAAAACATGAACTCTTCAATACGATCTTCAAGTGCCAGATTCTCGACATTTTCTCTTACGCCGACACCGGAACCTTTTCCCGAAAAATAAGATATGTAATCATCTATCTTTCTGATATTGCTCCATCTTACATCGTCCACCAATGAAGCTGCCCCAAGCCCAAGACCCAGGTAATTTCCTCTTTTCCAATAGACTTTGTTGTGTTCGCACTCAAATCCGTCTTTGGCATAATTTGATATTTCGTATCTGTGATATCCGTGCTCTGTAAGGATCTCAGCAGTCTTGTGATACATATCCCTGTCAGCGTCTTCACTCGGAAGATCAAGGTCCATGTCAAAAAACGGTGTTCCTTCCTCGATAATGAGGCTGTATGCCGAGATATGCCGAGGTTCTAACTTTACCGCCTTTTTCAGAGTATCCGTGTAAGACTCCATACTCTGCCCCGGCAGCGCGCTCATAATATCAATATTTATATTGTCAAATCCTGCTCTTATCGCATCTTCGTAAGTTCTGAGCGCTGTCTTTGAATCATGTATTCTTCCGATTCTTTTGAGTTCTTCGTCGTCAAAAGACTGTATTCCCATGCTGAGCCTGTTAAATCCCGCTTCTTTATATCTTTTCATCTTGTCAAAAGAAGCCGTTCCGGGATTAAGTTCAAGGCTTATCTCCGCAGTATTTGAAAGCTTAAAGTTGTCCCTTATATCATTCAAAATGCCGCAGATATAATCCGCATCCGGCAAAGAAGGTGTTCCACCTCCGAAGAATACCGTTTTCACCTCTCTGTCTCTATAATCGTTCGCACTTTCCTTTAATTCTTTTGAAAGAGCCTTAAAATAATCACCCATAAGATTTTCTTTGTCGCCAAATGACAAGAAATCGCAGTAAAGGCACTTTCTTACGCAAAAAGGGATGTGCACATATAAAGATAGTTCGTCACTCATTTGGTAATGCCTCTTAATCTCTTCACGAAAACGCGCCTCATCAGTCTGTGCTGTCAAGCTTAAGAACGCTTAAGAATGCTGCCTGCGGAACTTCTACGTTACCGATCTGGCGCATCTTCTTTTTACCCTCTTTCTGTTTCTCAAGAAGCTTCTTCTTACGTGTGATATCACCGCCGTAACACTTTGCAAGGACGTCTTTTCTATAAGCTTTTACAGTCTCTCTTGCGATGATCTTACCTCCTACTGCTGCCTGTATAGGCACTTCAAAAAGGTGCCTTGGGATCTCTTCCTTAAGTTTCTCGCACATCTTACGTCCGCGCTCGTAAGCACCGTCTTTGTGTACGATAAATGAAAGAGCATCGACCTCTTCTCTGTTGATGAGAATATCAAGCTTAACAAGATCTGATTTCTCATATCCCTTGAGTTCATAATCAAATGAAGCATATCCTCTGGACCTTGACTTAAGTGCGTCAAAGAAATCATAAATTATCTCATTGAGCGGAAGCTCATATTTGAGTATTGCTCTTGTCTGTTCGATATAATCCGTACTTATGTATCTACCTCGTCTCTCCTGGCAAAGTTGCATGATGGCACCGACATAATCGGTAGTTACCATGATCTCGCCGTTTACCATAGGCTCTTCCATATATTCTATCTCTGTAGGATCCGGAAGATTGGATGGATTGGTCAGATCAAATACCGTTCCGTCATTCTTATGCACCTTATATACAACTCCGGGAGCTGTTGTCACAAGATTAAGGTCATACTCTCTCTCAAGTCGCTCCTGAATTACTTCAAGGTGAAGAAGTCCCAAGAATCCCGCTCTAAAACCGAATCCGAGAGCCTGTGATGTCTCCGGCTCATAGAAAAGAGATGCATCATTAAGCTGCAATTTTTCAAGTGCATCTCTTAGATCCGAGTAGTGCGCTGAATCTGCGGGATAAAGGCCGCAGTAAACCATAGGCATAACCTTCTTGTATCCGGGAAGTGCCTCTGCGCAAGGTTTTGTAGAATCAGTTACTGTATCGCCGACTCTTGTGTCCTGAATATTCTTAATGGATGCCGTGAAATATCCGACGTCGCCCGCTGTAAGTTCATCGCTCGGAATAAATCTTCCGGGTCCGAAATAACCAACCTCAACGACATCAGATTCCGCACCTGTAGCCATGAAGCGAACTTTCATACCCTTTTTAAGAACACCGTCTCTTACTCTTACAAATACAATAACTCCTCTGTAAGAATCATAGATGCTGTCAAATATCAAAGCTGTAAGAGGCTTGTCTGCGTCTCCCGTAGGAGCAGGAATCTTATTAACGACAGCCTCAAGAACTTCCTCAATTCCTATTCCGTTCTTCGCGGAAATAAGAGGTGCGTCCTGAGCTTCTATGCCTATAACATCCTCTATCTCGTCCTTTACTTCCTGCGGCTGTGCGCTGGGAAGATCTATCTTATTGATAACCGGAAAAACATCGAGATCATGATCAAGTGCCATATACACATTTGCAAGAGTCTGCGCCTCGACACCCTGTGTGGCGTCTACTACAAGAATAGCTCCGTCACATGCGGCAAGGCTTCGCGAAACCTCATATCCAAAGTCAACATGACCGGGAGTATCTATCATATTAAAGGTATACTCCTCTCCGTCCTTAGCCTTATAGATCATTCTGACAGCCTGTGACTTTATGGTAATCCCTCTTTCTCTCTCAATGTCCATATTGTCGAGAACCTGATTCTGCATCTCTCTGCTTGTGAGAACACCTGTCTTCTCTATCATCCTGTCTGCAAGAGTAGATTTACCGTGATCGATATGTGCAACTATACAAAAATTTCTTATTTTACTCTGGTCCACAAAACTACCTCTATTCATCATCTAATTTCCATGCATCACCATATGATACCATGATAATAGCCAAAAATCTATTGACAGTTTCTTGAATTTCATCTAATATATTTACCGTATGTAGCATTAACTGTCCGTGTCCGGCTTAATGCGCACACGAACTTACAAATAATAATCATATTATTTTCGGAGGTAACTATGGCAAATATTAAATCCGCCAAGAAAAGAGTTTTAGTTAATAAGAAAAAAGCAGAAAGAAATCAGATGATCAAGTCAGCAGTTAAGACTGAGATCAAGAAAGTTAGAACTGCTATCGAGGCAGGTAACAAGGATGAGGCTGCTAAGGCTCTTCTCGCTGCTACATCTGCAATCGATAAGGCTGAGTCAAAGGGCGTTTTCAAGAAGAACACAGCTTCAAGAAAAGTTTCTCGTCTTGCTCAGGCCGTAAACAAAATGGCTTAATAATTTTTAAATGTGTATATAATAAAACCTCATGTCTTCTCACCGGCATGAGGTTTTTTATTGCTTTTAACTATTCTTTTATTTCTTTCTGATGTTTGAAACTTTCTCTTTTATCTCTTCAAGACTGAGCTTAAACTTCTCAGATACCATGCTCGGGTTACCCTGAATAGTCTTTTCTCTGTACCATTCAAAAAATCCTTTTATGGGCTCCGGAGTAAGTTTAGACATAAGAATACGGTATTTTGCATACAGTTCGGATATTTCATCCTTCACATCATTTACATAACCTGAAGGATTTACATTTATCTTTTCCCTTATCTTCTTAAAAGAGCTTTCAAGTGTCGCACTGAGCGCATCCACTCTAGTCTCTATTCCGCCCTTCACATTCTCGCTCTTGGATGTAACAAGTGCATCAAGTCTTTTTTGCATCTTTCTCATCTCGTCCTTAGCCTTTTCCATGTAGATAAGAACGTCTCTAAGATCGATGGCAGTCTTAAATGCTATCATAAAATCTCCGCCTATGCAGAAAGTTACTATCAAAGTAAGAACAGAAAGTACATGATAGGGAATCGCACGCACCATATGTTCAATGGGAATCTGCAAAAAATGAGAAAATACAACGGTAAGAACTCCCCAAAACAACGTAGATTCAAGGCAGATATGACCCTTAAAATTAAAAGGCTTATGAGAATAATCCCAGTATCTCACTTTGAAAAGAGCTTCCATTGTAACACCGGTAATATACTCAAGCGCGGTTGCACCTATACATCCTGCCACATATACCAAGAGCAGATTTCCGTAAAAAGGTTTTGATACCACAAGCATCATCACGCCGCCGCATCCGTATAACGGCAAAAAGGGGCCTCTCATAAAGCCCCTGTTTACCGGTTTCTTCTCCAAGATAGAGACATATGCAGATTCAAAACACCAACCAAAAAAACTGTAAAAATAAAACAGAAATAACCACTGTATGGGTAGATATTCGAACATTATGCTCTCCTGTTATTGCTATATTATTGCTGTGGATTGGAGAAATCAATCACAGGATACTCGGGAGCCTCCGTCTTCTCTATGGCAATAGCCTCAAGAACAGGGCCTTCTCCGTTGTACTCGGGAACAAATTTCCTTGTAACTTTCGCTGTCACAAGCACCCATTCTTTCTCTGTAAGAGTATCCACCTTGTCATAGTCGCAGGCAAATCCGAGAAACTGCATATCCTCAGCGCAACAAGTCATTGCCATTCTTCCCGGAACAAATCTGTTCTTAGGAAATTCAGGCGGAACAAGTACCATTGCCTTAAACTTGATGTTCTTCCCTTCATATCTGTCGACATGTTCGAGAGCATCAAGATAGAACATTCCGTATCCGAAATTGTTGAGTTCTATCGGATCTGCATTAAGATCAAAAGGAAGATCCTCATCAAGTGTAACATCAACCTCACCGTTCATATCTTCAAATATGATATCCGCTTTCTGGTTGATTGCTTTTACATTTCTTTTAAATGAAGCAAGGTCTTTTAATCCATCGCATCTGTTGAACAGGATAAGATCCGAACCGCGAAGCTGCTCTGCAAGCAGTGATTTCATATTATTGAAATACAACTCAAAATTAGAGGCATCTATCACAGTGATCTGCTGTTCAAGTTTCCACATAACGGGAAGTTTCAGATTCTTGAAATTCCACATGCCGTTGTACTCGATAAGAATACGCTCCGGATTATACTTTGCATCAAGTTTTACAAGATTATCGGGATTAAACTCCTCTTCGTCTTCTATCTTTTCAATAATAGTATTTGTAGACTTAAGAAGTTTCTCTTCATAATCATTTTCGCCCTCTTCACAGACAATAAGAAGTGTCTTTCCGCCGGTCCTGAAATAAGGCTGAGCTATTGTATAACGAAAGAAATCAGTCTTTCCGCTGTCAAGAAATCCATTGATAATATATACCGGTTTCAATTTCTCTCTCCTTATCATAATTTACGGAAAAGCTGCTCAAGCTTATCTTCGTTGAGTTTTGAACCTATTACGCAGATTTTTCCTGTTACATCGGGATTACCGTTTCTAACATCAGCTTCACCGGGAACATAGTCAAATTCAATCCATGTTCCGTCCGCTGCGGGAACAACTCCCTTAGAACGAAGAACAATTCCGTAATCAGAATCTTCGTCAAGCTTTTCAAGCATTCCTTTAATCTCTTCAACAGTGTATTTAACAGGAGTTTCCATTCCCCAGCTTGTAAATACTTCATGTGCCGCATGATCGTGGTCATGTCCGTGGCAGCAACAATGATCGTGTTCATCTTCATCATCGTCGTCATGATGGTGGTGGTGACAGCAGTGATCGTGCTCATCTTCATCATCATCGTCATGATGGTGGTGGCAGCAATGCTCATGCTCGTCTTCATCATCGTCGTGATGGTGGTGGCAGCAATGCTCATGCTCATCTTCATCATCGTCGTGATGGTGGTGGCAGCAATGCTCATGCTCATCCTCATCGTCGTCGTGATGATGGTGACAACAATGTTCATGCTCATCCTCATCGTCATCATCGTGGTGTGCTCTGTATACTACAGTGCCATCTTCATTCACCTCTTTATGGCTTCCGTGATGATGATGGTGATGATGTTCCTGTTCTTCTTCCATTACAAGCTTAAGGAGCTCAGCTTCGAGATCGCTGTTTCCTTCGAATGTATCAAGGATCTCTTTTCCTGTTATCTCATCAAGAGGAGTGGTTATAATAGTAGCCTTTTCATTATGGCTGCGAATAAGCTTAACTGCTTCCTCGATCTTCTTCTGATCCGCTTTATCTGTTCTTGTAAGAATGATGGTTCCGGCATTTTCAATCTGATTGATGAAGAACTCACCGAAATTCTTTATATAAACCTTAGCCTTAGATACGTCAACAACAGTAACCGCACTGTTAAGTTCCATATTGTCGTCTGAATCCGCGATATTCTGGATTGCTCTCATTACATCCGAAAGTTTACCTACTCCCGAAGGCTCGATAAGAACTCTCTCAGGGGCATATGTAGTCATAACTTCCTTAAGAGATGTCTCGAAATCTCCGACAAGTGAACAGCAGATACAACCTGAGTTCATCTCTGTTATCTCTATTCCCGACTCCTTCAAAAATCCGCCGTCGATACCAATTTCACCAAACTCATTCTCAATAAGTACGACTTTGGTTCCGTTAAGCGCTTCCTTGAGAAGTTTCTTTATAAGGGTAGTCTTTCCCGCACCCAAAAATCCTGATATAATATCAATCTTTGTCATTTGTACTCCATTCCGCACATGTTAGTCTGTGCTACATCTACTACAACAAAGTATATTCTATTAACACAGTATCAAAATGTCAAGGAATCGCCGTTTCACTGATATCGCCGTTTTCGACGTCATCTCCCTCTTTTTCCTCATTTTCGGAATGTTGTTCATCCTCATCTTCGGGCACTTTGGTATCATCGGATAATTCGTCTTTTTTCACTTCATCTGTTTCATTTACTTCACTGTCAGATACTTCTTTATCTCCGGCATTTTCGTCGTCTGTTTTGTCCGAGTTTTCCTCGCTTAAAGCCTGTACATCCACACTCTGCGAATTTAATTCCTCTTTTATAGGTTCAGAAAGATTGGACGTATTATTCGTGTTATCCGCAATCTCTTCTTTTTCCTCATCTTTTCCCCCATCTTCTTCATAACTTTTCATTTCTTCAAGACGGGAATTTATATCATCTAAATTGATATCAAGATTTACGATAGGAGCTTTGATGGCTTTTGTAGCTATACTGTTTCTTGACCTGAGCGCTCCGGATGATTTTATCGCAGGAACAGTAGAGTTATATCCGGAATATCTGCCATTAAATTTAATATGTGCCGAGACAACCTGACCGTGCGCAAAGCCGCAAGAAGGTGAATAGCCTTCAACAGTGCTCTCATTTTTATTACACACAAGTACAGTATCGGTTATAACTCTTTCAACTCTTCCGTTTCTGTCTCTTGCTTCCTCCAAAGAATACACGGTTTCTTCATGTCTTGCGTGAGTATCGTTAAATCGCGCTCCACAGTATTTACACTCATAGGAATAAACCGGTGTTCCGTCATGATAATCTTTTACATGACCGCGATTTCTTGTATCTTTGGTCGTACTGATTATATAAGTATTTACTGTTCTGTAGCATGCGTCGCTGTGCCTGTGATAAACAGGAGTCGTGAAGCATCCGCCGTATCTGTCTGTTGCAACAAGATTATCACCGCAATTCTGACCTCTTCCGTCCTTGTGATAATGATAGTCATATTCGATACTTGCCGCGGTATCACCCGAATCAACGACAACCTGTGTCGGTATCTTCTCTATAGCTCTGGCAAATTCCATAAATGTGGCATCCTCTTTAATCTTTACTCCCTTAGTGAGTAATGCGGATGCCAAAAGCTTTTTACCATTACTCACACGCTGAAAAACCTGGTCGAGTTTGTTGCTTATCCCGGCAGTTTTCTCATCGATATATCCTTTAATACCATTTATATTGGCATTTATATTATTGTTTATATCAGAATTGACATTGGTAATTCTTTCGTCGATCTTATCGCCCCTTGCCCTACTTTCTGAATTATAATTTTCTATTTTTTCTCCGAGTGCTTCTCCACGGGCTCTACTCTCTGAATTATAGTTTTCCAGCTTTTCTCCGAGTGCTTCTCCGCGAGCTTTGCTCTCTGAATTAAAATCATCAATCTTTTCATCGACGCGTTTTCCGAGCGCCTCACTCAAAGATTCAAATTCACTCTTTAAATCCGCAACAGACTCTACATTTCTTTTTTCAAGCTCCTTATCGAACTCTGTAAGCTTTGAAAGAAGCTCCTCATATCTTTTGATCGAATCCGTTGATATCTTTTCATTCCCGTTTTTTACCTCGGTTCTGATCGCATCATCAAGCTTTTCCATCAGATCTTTGTTCTGCTTCTTCACATTTTCATATTCAATTTTTATATTCTCAATGTCTTTTCCGATAGCGTCAAATTCTTTGGCAGCCTTTTCTCTTGTCTCACCATTTCCGCTCTCGATAAGTTCTTTAAGACTCTCGATCCTGGTCTCGGTGCTGTTTACCGAAGTATGAATATTCCTAAGGTCCGTACCCAGTCCAACAACTTTTTCTTTGACCGTATCTGTAGTCTTATCGCCCTCAATTCGATCGTTATTGGTCTTTTCATAATATGAATCAATACCTTTCTGATTCTTAACGATCATCTTATCGATATCCGTCAGGTAATTATGCAATTCATCAAGTTTCTCTGTAGTCTTTTCGTTATTCTTATTTTCCTTCTCCACAACTTGATCTCTTGCACTCGCCGCAACAACGGGAGTACTCATGTATATAAGTCCCCCGCACAGCACAAGCGCGATTATAACCGCCACAGTTACAACAAAAGTGTCGTGTCTTCTCAGTTTCTTCATAAGCAGTTTGACAGAATTATTCTGCTTTTCCCAACGTTCTCTTAAATTCATTTCGTTCCTTTCCATCACTTATCAAGCGCGGAAAAAAGCAGACTTTTACCGCACCAAACAGTAATAAATAATATTGTAAAAAATGTGGAATCCTCTCGGATGAATATCCGGGATTTCGTCAGCAGAAAACTGACAAAAATTTATTATACATATAAAAATAAAAATTGCAAGACGTTTTTTTGATGCATCCGCTCAGCGGTTTTTTAGTAGGTTCCTGAGTCCTTGTAGTGAGTTTTTTGTTACTAATTCCTGCAAGTTTTCTGCTATACTTTAGTGTGAAACTATTTTTTTGCGAGGCTTTTTAGTGGATAATAAAACATTCAAAAAAAACGATCTGATTCTTATAATCTGCCTGGCGCTGGCTTCTGCCGTCATGCTGATAGGCATCACCCTTTTTTCAAAAGACGGTGCAACCGTAGTCATCAGTGTCGACGGAAAGACCGTTAAATCTTTTCCCCTTGATGCAGATACAACCTACAATATAGGCGGCTTTCACGGAAGCACTAATATTCTCGAGATAAAAGACGGAAAAGCACATCTGACAGATGCATCCTGCCCGGACAAACTATGCGTAAACATGGGATATATTAGCAAAGAAGGGCAATCGATCATCTGCCTTCCAAACAAAGTAGTCGTTGAAATTAAAGGAAAAACCGAAGATAAAAATAACTTTGACACCATTTCGGAGTAAAAGAATTTATGAATATAAATACCAAAACAAATAAAATAGCACTCTACGGCGTACTAACCACTCTTGCAATAATTCTTGGATATGTAGAAATGCAGCTTCCGGCATTCTTCGCCGTCCCCGGCATAAAACCGGGACTTACAAATATCGTTGTGGTAGTCGCGCTCTACTCACTCGGCGACAAGAGCTCTCTTTTCATCAACTTCGTCAGAATCGCCATAGTCTCCATGCTCTTCGGAACTCTCATGGCTTTCATATTCTCCGCAGTAGGTGGCATTCTCAGTACCACAATTATGATTCTGTTAAAAAAGACAGGCAAATTCAGTCCCATCGGCGTAAGCGCCGTTGGCGGAGTATCCCACAACATCGGCCAGATTATCGTCGCCATGTTCGTAACCGGCACAACCAACATCGCCTGGTATCTGGCAATCCTCTGGATTACCGGCACCGTAAGCGGAATTCTGGTCGGCCTGATTGGTGGAATGATCTGCAGTCACATCGACTTAAAGAAAATCATGTAATGTAAAAAAACTGCCGCACTAAATATTAGTGCGGCAGTTTTCATATATTTATATGTAATGAAGAAGATGTATTAAACAATACCCTGAGCCTTCATAGCCTCTGCAACCTTAAGGAAGCCTGCGATGTTAGCACCTGCAACGTAGTTGCCTTCCATGCCATACTTCTTAGCTGCATCATCAATGCTGTGATAGATGTTAACCATGATCTGCTTAAGCTTAGAATCAACCTCTTCGAAGCTCCATGAAAGTCTCTCGCTGTTCTGTGACATCTCAAGAGCTGATGTAGCAACACCACCTGCATTTGAAGCCTTACCACAAACAAAGAGAACCTTGTTAGCCTGAAGATACTCAGTAGCCTCGATAGATGTAGGCATGTTAGCACCCTCACATACAGCCTGTACGCCGTTAGCAACAAGCTGCTTAGCATCCTCAAGAAGGAGCTCGTTCTGTGTAGCGCAAGGAAGAGCTACATCACACTTAACTGACCATACACCCTTACCTTCGTGGTACTCAGCTGACTTTCTTGCAGCAGCGTACTCAGTAAGACGTGCTCTCTTAACTTCCTTGATTTCCTTAAGAAGTTCAACGTCGATTCCTTCGGGATCATAGATCCAACCTGTTGAATCAGAACATGTTACAGGCTTAGCACCAAGCTGCTGTGCCTTCTCGATAGCGTAGATAGCAACGTTACCTGCACCTGAAACTGCAACTGTCTTGCCCTTGATATCAGAGCCGTTGCACTTAAGAAGCTCTTCTGTGATATAAAGAAGACCATATCCTGTAGCCTGTGTACGAGCAAGTGATCCGCCATATGTAAGACCCTTACCTGTAAGCACACCTTCGTATACGTCTCTGATTCTCTTGTACTGACCGTACATATATCCGATCTCACGTCCGCCAACACCGATATCTCCGGCAGGAACGTCTGTATCAGCACCGATGTGTCTGTAAAGCTCTGTCATGAAGCTCTGGCAGAAAGCCATAACTTCTCTGTCTGACTTACCCTTAGGATCGAAATCAGAACCACCCTTACCACCGCCGATAGGAAGGCTTGTAAGAGAGTTCTTGAAGATCTGCTCGAAACCAAGGAACTTGATGATACCAAGGTTTACTGAAGGATGGAAACGAAGTCCTCCCTTGTAAGGTCCGATAGCTGAGTTAAACTGTACACGGAAACCGTTGTTAACCTGAACCTGTCCCTTATCATCTACCCAAGGTACTCTGAAGAGGATCTGTCTCTCGGGAGTTACAAGTCTCTCAAGAAGAGCATCCTTACGATACTCGTCCTCGTTAGCTTCAATAACAACACGAAGTGACTCAAGCACTTCTTTTACTGCCTGATGGAACTCAGGCTGAGCAGGATTCTTTGCTACGACATAGTCGTAAATCTCGTCTACATATGACATTTTTGGTTCTCCTTCCTGTGCAAAAGCACATAAAACATTTAATTACTGAGCATAAACTCAAATTAACGTAAATCATAATGTATCTGCACACCGTCATTTCTTAATAGAAAAAGGGCGTAGGAAACCAGTGGTCTCCACGCCCCATTGCGCAAACATCATTGTCTGAATGGTATTATACGCTTTAGACTTTTAAAGTGCAATAGTCTTTATTACATTAAATCAAAAAAATCTTTCCGCTTTTTTCAAGTGAAGATATTTACTCGTCATCGCTGTCATCCTCATCGTTCGAATCATCATCCGAGTCATCGTCTGAATCATCTTCATGATTTTCTTCTTCATGGTTTTCTTCCGCAGGAGCTTCCTGATTCTGTTCAGGCTGAGGTTCCTGCTTCTGTTCCTCGGGCTGCGGTTCTTCCGGAGGCTTCTCCTTGACAACCCACTTGTAAAAGAATGCATGATTACCTACCATGGTATACTCAGCTATTCCGTAATGATCGGCCCAGTACCTTGTCATAAAGAAAAGATAATCACCTGTACGGGCGCCACCCAAAACCGCCTGTGCAGCTTTTAAGCACGTAGAATTGGGGCCTCTTCCCATAATAAGTTCAACTTTACCCGAGCGATATGAAGCAAACTGCATATTCTGGGTAATAACACCTACAACATCATTTGGGAAAGCCGAACTCTTTACCCTGTTCATTATAACAGAGCCGACACCAAGCTTTCCTTCATAAGACTCTCCGTCTGCTTCCGCCTGTATGGTAGCTGCCAGCCACAAAAGCTCGGAATCCGAAGCAGCATAAGCACCACCTGTATTCTCTTTAGGCCTGTTGGTAAGTCTTTTTGCATACTCTGCCTGTGCGGAAGCAACTTTAGCTGCAAGCTCTTTCTGAAGCTGATCAAGTCTTGCAAGCTCTTTATCATAGTCCGCAAGCTTTCCGTTTTCGTCATTAAGCGTTTTGTTTGTCGACCGTAACTGTCCGTTGACGGTTGCCGTCAAAGATTCCAGTGTGTCCTGTTTGTTATCCAGCTCATTCTGTATAGACTGAAGTCTTTCTTCTTCATGCTTAACCTGATCGGTCTTAGCTTCTATTTCTCTCTGCAAAGCCTTGTATTCGTTGATTTTCTTGTTATCATAGGCAACAACCGCATTTAGGTATTCAAACTTTGTCAAAAAATCACGAAAAGAGCCGGAGCCCAAGAGAGTCTGCAATACCCCCTTATCTCCGCCTTTTTCATAAGTTGTCTTAATACGAAGCTTAAGATTCTTATAGCGCTCTTCTTCCTGCGCTCTGGCCTCGGAAAGCTCATTAGACAACCTGATTATATTTTGCGAAACCTCATCCATCTCAGCTTCGTTGTTTGATATTTCCTCACTTATGACATTTAACTTGTTGGAATATTCATTGATCTGATTCTGAAAACCTTGTTTTTGATTCTTAAGATTTTCAACATTCGACTTTGTTTTCTCTTTTTCACCCTGAAGATTTTCTATAGCTTTTCTGGCTTCATCAGTCTGCCTCTGCAGATCGGAGATTTCTCTCTCTGACTCTGCAATCTTATCATCATATTCATCGGCATAACCGGACACAGGAAAGCTCCCCCACAAGAATATAAATACAAGTGTCCCCAAAAAAAACTCTTTTTTCATATTTCTTCCGCTCAACTGACTTTTTATCCCGTTTAATTACAACTTATTCAAAATCGTCTTCTTCGGCCTCATCATAAAACTCATCTTCATCTATTTCATCAATTCCATTCCACTCCCCGGGGAATGTTATATCATTCCTTTTCCTGATAAAATCCATAAATTTGAGCATCATGAGAGATTCGGAATGAGGCATTTCGGAACATTCCGTCAATTTCTGCTGTATAGCCTTTATACAAGCATCAACCTCATATTCATATCCGGTCTTTTGCCTGTGACGCTTATGATAAGCGACCTCATTATGATCCTCATCATATACCGAAATTCCCTCGATATTATTGATATTATCTACGATAATATAGCCTTTACTTCCATAGATGACACCGCTTCTGTCGCTCATAGAAAGTGCGGAAGCATTAAGAACAGCCATTCTTCCATCCTTGTACTTCAAGGTAATGCTGTCATTCATGTCCATTCCTTCATCATTGTAGGTGCAAACAGAAATAATATCATCGACATCATTACCAAAAACCATAGAAGCAAAATTAAGCGTATAAACGCCAAGATCAAGGAGGGCTCCGCCTCCAAGCTCGGGCTTTGTTATTCTGTCTTTTGAAGCAACATTGTATCCAAGGCTTGCCGTAAGCATACTGGGTTCGCCGATAACACCGCTGTCAAGAATTTCCTGAAGTTTCTTGCGCATAGGATGAAATCTTGTCCACATGGCTTCAGAAATGAAAATTCCTTTTTCTTCGGCGTAATTAAATACCAGTTCCGCCTGTTTTTCATTAAGCATGAATGCTTTTTCACATAATACATTTTTTCCGGCTAAAAGAGCCATTTTTACGTTATTAAAATGTTCTGAATGAGGCGTTGCAATATAGACAAGTTCTACCTTGGGATCTTTCAACAATTCCTTATATGAGCCGTATGCTTTCTTAATCCCCAACTTTGAAGCAAAGCTGTCGGCGCTTTCTTTTGTCCTTGAAGCAACGGCATAGCAAGTCACGCTTCTCATTGATTTGAGCGTCATTGCCATGAGCTCAGCCATCCTGCCGGTGCCCAAAATTCCCACCTTAAATCGTCCAAACATTGTCAACAACCTCCGTATTACTGGTCGATAAACTCACTCTTAATATATCCTGTCTGTCCCTCATATTCAACCTTTGACCAGCCGGAAGGATAATTCTCAAGCACCTTGATCGTTGCACCCTTATCCATACTGGTCAGAATAGCGGAATCTGTTCCCTGTCCGCTACGGAGTCTGACTGAATCTCCATTAACTGTCTTAGTCTCACCTTTTCCGTCTGATTTATTGTCAGCGTCTTTCTTATCCTCAGTATCAGATGAACTATCTTCCGAAGCGGTATCCTCAGGTTCTGACGAAGCCTCATTTGAAGCATCTTCCGTCGACTCATCATCCGTATCCTCTCCGGTATCAACACGTTCAAAGTACTCATTCTTTACATACGCTTCTACGCTTTCCCCGTCTTCCTTCTCCAAAAGGATCTTACTCCATCCGTTGGGAAGCTTCTCAACCTCCTGATATTCTTTACCTATCTCTGTCTTTGCGAGAACTTCAGCGTCTGTACTGTCACTTTGTCTGATATTTACAACGTCAATGGCCCTGATCGTATGTATCTGCTGTGCATCGGTATTCTGCCAACCTTCGTTGTTCTTATTCGCAGCATCGGCAGCATCTGCCTTCGCCTTGTCTTCCAATCCTTCTTGTACTTTCGCCTTTATTGCAGTGCTGTTTGTATCAAGAATCTGCGAAAGCTTTTCATCCGCATTTAACATTTCACCGTATTCAGATGCAACCTTATTATTAAGGTCGATCACATCGGCCTGCTCATTAAGTGCTTTAACATACTCGATGACCGTCTGATCATCCGTATCACCGCATATATATAACTCTCCGTTTTCCGTATCGGTACAGATATACAGTGTTTCCAACCCCGGCAGAGCTTCATCATAATCGGCAAGTTTTACCATCTGATAAATAAATGCAATATAGCTGTTTGGAACAGGCCCCGGCTTGGTATATACCCTGATTGAATCATATCTTTCAATGATTCCGTTTAAAGCCATAGCCTTAATTCCCTGCGAATTGTCAAATCCTCTGTAGATTCTGTTAACTTCATCCGCATTGCCTTCAATGATCGCTGTATAGTACCTGCTTATAAGATTGATTATCCCCGGATCCGTACACTCTTCAAGAACATTTTCTTCAACCTGATCAGAGCCTTCCAACGATGCTTTTCCGGCTTTAACCGCCGAATTGGACACCATAAGATTGGCTTTGTACGAAACAGCCACAGTCACAAAAGCTGCAACAAAAAATATTATCGGCATAAAAATATTTTTATTATCAGAAAAAAAAGATCCTTCTCTATGCCTTACATTTTTCACTTCCGGAGATTGATTTTTCTTTTTTCGTTTCATGATCTACCCCTGCTCGCCGGTAATTTACCAATTACGCGTCGATAAACTCGCTCTTAATATATCCTGTCTGTCCATCATATTCAACTTTTGACCATCCGTTGGAATATTCCTCGATAACCTTAACAGTTGAGCCTTTATCCATAGTAGCCAGGATAGCAGAATCTGTCCCCTGTCCCTTACGAAGTCTGACAGAGTCACCTTTTATCTTCTTGCTTTCTACTTTGCTTGTCGCATTACCGTCCGTTGAATTTGAAGAAGCACCCGAAGCCGTATCTGCCTGAGTTTCTCCCGCTTCGGTTCCGTTATCGACTCTTTCAAAGAATTCCGTCTTTACAAAAGCTTCTTCGCCATTATATTCAATCTTACTCCAGCCGTTTGACTGAGCTTCAATCTCAGTCAATTCATCGCCTTCTTCAACCTTACCGATTTCCTCAGCATCAGTACTGTCACCTTTTCTGACTTTTACATTATCTTTTGCCTTGATGGTGTGAGTGGTAGGCACTTCAGCATCTAAAGAAGCTCCATCCGATGCCATTTCTCCGGAATTATCCACAGATGCTTCTCCCGATGACTGATCAACCATTGCTTCAGCCACTTTAGCCTGAATATCTTTTCTCATGTTTGTAAGCTGTGCAGCGAGATTCTCATCAGCATTGATCATCTCGTTATACTCTGATGCGACCTTGTTGTTAAGGTCTATTACATCAGCCTGAACACTAAGTGACTTGATATAATTAATGATGGTCTCATCCTCAGAGTCACCGTTTATAAACAACTCACCGTTCTCATCGGTACATACATAAAGCGTTTCAAGTCCGGGAAGAGCTTTTTCATAATCATATAACTTAACCATGTTATATACATAAGCAATATAACTGTCCTGAATCGGACCGGGTTTGGTATATACCTTTATCGAATCATATTTTTCGATAAATTTGGATATTGCCTCTGCTTTAAGTCCCTGCGTATTATCAAGCCCTCTGTAGATATTATTGACTTCTTCCTTGTTTCCGTCCGCCATAGCCTGGTAATATCTGTTAACAAGATCGACTATATTCTGATCCTTGCATTCTTCCATTGTGATCTCTTGAATCTCATTAACTTCTCCGACTGATGAATTGTCACCGGCCAATGCTGCTTCGGAAGCAGTTCTGTTTGCCTTAAATACAATTACTACAGTTATAAGGACCGCAATAAAAAAAATAACCGGCATGAGAAACTTTTTATTATCGGCAAAAATCGCCAAAATACCGGTTCTATCATTTCTCCAGCCTGTAACTTGACTACGCTTTCTTTGTTTCATGCTTTACCCCTGCTAATTTCTTAATAGAGAATGCAGTACACTCTCAAAGCAAATACACCCGACAGGAATCGAACCTGCATTAAAGGCGTCGGAGGCCTCCGTTCTATCCATTAGACTACGGGTGCATACCCATCAATAATAACATATGGGCATTGCAATGTCCAACAGGAGCGAACTTTCAGGTTTAATGATTCCGGTCGATGTGTATATTTTTTAAATCTTTAATTACCTCCGTATTACTGCTCAATAAATTCCGTCTTAATGTATCCCGTCTGTCCCTGATACTCAACCTTTGACCAACCGTTATCGCTATTTTCAATAACATTTACGGTTGCTCCCTTGTCAAGGCAAGCAAGAACAGCAGAATCAGTTCCTTGTCCTTTACGAAGATTTACTGCATCATTTTTTATCTTCTTGTTTCCTGTTTTTCCGTCTGCACTGTCTGCCGCGTTGTCAGACTCCGTTGCATCGGATGTATCATTCTGTCCGTTATCGGCCTGATTGTCGATACGGTCAAAGAATTCTGTCTTTACAAAAGCCTCTCCGCCATTGTACTCAATCTTACTCCATCCGTTAGGCTGAGCTTCGATCTCTACAAGTTCCTGTCCGGCTTCAGTCTTACCAAGTTCTTCGGTGTCTGTACTGTCACCTTTTCTGATCTTTACGACTTCCTTTGCTTTTATAGTATGAGTAGTAGGTGCCTCAGGTTCCTGTGATGTTTCCTCAGAAGCTGCTTCTCCCGCATCATCCGCAGATGCGTCTCCGTTTGCCTGATTAACCATAGCCTCGCCCATAGCTGCCTGAAGGTCCTTTCTCATAGCTGTAAGCTGTGCCGCAAGATTCTCATCCGCATTGATCATCTCGTTATACTCAGACGCAACCTTATTGTTAAGATCGATAACGTCAGACTGTACACTGAGAGACTTGATATAATCAATGATCGTCTTATCTTCCGAATAAGCATCAAAATATAACTCTCCGTTTTCATCCGTGCAGATATAAAGTGTTTCAAGACCGGGCAGAGCTTTATCATAATCCACCAGCTTAACCATATTGTACACATATGCAATGTAACTGTTTGGAACCGGTCCCGGCTTGGTATATACGGTAATGGACTCGTACTTTTCAATAAACTGGGAAATTGCCTCCGCCTTAAGTCCCTGTGTATCATCAAGTCCCTTGTAGATACTGTTTACCACATCCTTATTTCCTTCAGCCTGTGCCTGATAATAACTATTAACAAGATCTATTATCTTCTGATCCTTGCACTCTTCCATTTTGATCTCTTCGATTTCTTTTACTTCTCCCATGGAAGCCTTATTGACGATCAGTGCCGACTCAGATGCCATACTGTTTGCCTTATGTGCTACAGCTACAGTTATAAGAACTGCCACAAAAAAGATACCCGGCATGAGAAACTTCTTGTTATCGGCAAACACTGCCAATACCCCCTGTCTGTCGTTTCTCCAGCCTGTTACTTGATTTCTTTTTTTACGTTTCATGATCTACCCCTACCCTCTACGCGTTAACGTGCATTTTAATTCTGTTTTGTTTCAAAACAATTAATCTAATTACTATATATATTTTAACATTTTATGAAGATAAAATAAAGTATAATATATATTCAGTATTTATGCACGTTTCAGCGCACACTTATTCACAAACCGCGAGAATTCCTGCAGTTTTTTCATAGTAATAAATTTTATCGCTCAAAAAATCTTCTTTGCTAAGCACACCTGCGTTAACTTGGCGCACTATCGCTTCAAGCATTTCCGCTTCATTTTCCTCACCTTGTTCCGGCAAAACCAAGACTTCATGCACGGAAGCAGGAAGCACATATAGATTTTTCCCGTATTTATCGGATATTTTCTCAAGTACCCCCGGATATAATACTGCCCCCGCTCCATAATTCTGTTCTTTGTTAGAAACAATAATGATATTTTGTAAAACTTCAAAATCGTTAATATAATCTTCACCTAGAAAATCAGGCATGGTTTTAATCTTTACCTCTGCTGTTTTTGTGGAATTTTCCATAAGATTTTTCCACAATCTGTCGTATGTTATCCCCCAGAGATCCAGGTGTGAATTTCTTATTGTAATATGCCCCACTCCTATCTCAGAGTTTCTTACCATGCATATAGGCACCATTGCAAGGTCTTCAAATCTGCGGTAAGGAATATCCTCCAGATATTCCTTATTATCTTTAAGACCAATTAATTTAAATGACAGTTTCTCCTCAACACTGTCAAAATTTCTAAAAAAACTCAAATCGATATTGCTGTTATTTACTATAATTTTTCTCATTAATATATCTCTCCCATTACAAAAAAAGACAATAGTTTACGCATATGAATGCGATAATCTATTGTCTTACATTTGTTTCTTTATAAATTTAATATGACTGTTATATGTGTCAGTCAGGTATTGTGTTCAGATTATACTCTTGAAAGATACTCGCCGGTTCTTGTATCAATCTTAATTACGTCTCCCTCGTTTACAAAGAGAGGAACTGCTACTGTAGCACCGGTCTCAACTGTTGCAGGCTTTGTAGCACCTGTTGCAGTGTCGCCCTTAAATCCGGGCTCAGTCTCTGAAATAGTAAGCTCTACGAACATAGGAGGCTCAACTGCAAATACGTTTCCGTTATAAGAGTTGACCTTGCAGATCTCGTTCTCTTTAACAAACTTAAGAGAATCTCCGATCTGATCTGCTGTGAGTCCGATCTGCTCATAAGTCTCGGAATCCATGAAGTTGTAAATATCTCCATCCTGATAAAGATACTGCATATCCTTCTTATCAATACGAGCTGCAGGGAATTTCTCAGTGGGACGGAATGTTGTCTCCTTAACACCGCCGTTGATGATATCCTTGAGCTTAGTTCTTACGAAAGCAGCGCCTTTACCGGGCTTAACGTGCTGAAATTCAATAATCTGACATACATTGCCATCGATTTCGATGGTCATACCATTTCTGAAATCACTTGCAGAAATCATATATTAATCCTCCTAAAACTTTACATCAAACAACTAGTTTATATTAAACTATAGGATTTGATTTTTCAACTATTTTTTTGGAAAACGTTGATAAAGACGTTTTTCCGCCCGAACTTTCTTCAGATATTTGCGTCTTCACCGCTGCCGGCCATATCAAATATCGAGCTTCTAATCATATTTGTATAAAACGGATTCATGCTGTTTGCAGCATTCTCCACATGCAGCTGATGTTCGGTCGTCTTGAATACATCGGCATTAAATCTGCTGTGTGAAGCGATATTGTCAGCGATCATACTGCCAAGATCAAATTTCGGGAACGGAACCGATGTATCGATGCGCTTTGCTTTATCCGGTTCAGACTTTTCCAAAACATTTTTTGCGGGTGAAATATCTGCCTTATCATATATATAAGGATTTGTTGCCGAAATCCCCATATTTCCCAGAACGGACTCAAAAGCATCCTCACCTGAAATACCGGCTGTATTCTTCTGCGTCTCATCAAGCATAGCCTTGTTTAAATATTTTTCAAAAAGGCCGCTCAGATTGGGATCAAAAGCCGTCTCGCTTTTTTTCTGCGCAAGAAGCTTATTGGTATCGGATATAGAGTTTAAATACTTATTTACCGATCCTGTAATTGCAGACAGATCAAATTCCATCTCATTTCCCCTCAAAATATTTTAGTGAACGATAACCGCCGTACCTACGTCTATCATATCATACAATTCGTAAGCCGTCTCGGTAGGAAGATTGACACATCCGTGAGATCCGTCGGATTTATAGATATTTCCGCCAAATTTGCTTCTCCATCCGGCGTCATGCAGTCCGACATTTCCCGTAAATTTCATCCATCTGTCAACCCATACGTTCCATGTAGGTCCGACAAGATATTTTCCCGGAATCTTGGTTCTTAAAACAAAACTGCCCTTCGGAGTTGAATTACCCGTGTTTGGATTACCCGTAACACAAGATGATGATAAAACGACCTCTCCGTCTTTGTAATAGGTCATCGTCTGGTTTGCGATATCAACATCAACATATGTATCGATTGAACAAGAAGCCACGCCTGTTGCCTCTTCTGCAGCATTCTTAAATCTTCCCTCATTCATTCCGAAATTGAGGTAATGACAGTAAAGATCTATCGGTTTGCTTCCAATAACCGCACGAACATCGGGATATGCATTGGCATAATATTCTGCATCAAAATCATCTGTATCACTCGCGTGTGAAGGCACTGTACATATTATGTTCAAAAATAATACCGCGAAAACAAGTGCACTCATTCTTATAATTGTTTTCATACTATAACTCCTTTAAAGAAATATTTATTCACATACGTAATATCCCCTTAACAATTTAACACATTATAAGCATAAGTCAATCATTCGTGGTTATATTTTATAAATTATTTTTTTAGAAATTATTATCTAAAGCGTTCGTTTAGCCTTATATAATATATTTATTTAAGCTTGATCTCTTTAATAAAATCAATCGCTTCAAGATAACCGTCAAGACCGTGTCCATATATCTGCTTATCGCAGGCAGGTGCTGTCACGGACACTTTTCTAAACTCTTCTCTGGAACTGATATCCGAAATGTGCACTTCCACTTTTGTGATATTCTCAAGACTCTTTAGAGCATCGTGAATGGCATAGCTGTAGTGTGTATATGCGCCCGGATTTATTACTATTCCGTCGGTTCCGTCAAAATACGCTTCCTGGAGCCTGTCTATTATCGCTCCCTCGTGATTTGACTGAAAAAGTATGACTTCGTCTTTTTCCGCATCCGCTTTTTCTTTTATCATATTGCAGAGATAATCATAGTCCTGATTACCGTAGATTGCTTTTTCTCTGATTCCCAGAAAATTTAAGTTTGGTCCGTTTACCACAAGTATTTTCATTGTTCTGTTCTCCCCTGTCATTTTCTTAATATTATATCCAAGTAACCCTGAGATTCCTATACTCGGCTGTAAGTTCGCTGCTTTGCTTAAATCCGATGCTTCCGCCCGTCAGAATATCTCCGCAGCTTATGCCGTCATCCCAAAAATCCAGAATAACGGTCTCATTCTCAAGAAAAGTCACTCTGCTTCCCTGCTTGATGATGCACATCCTGTACCACGGAAGGCTTTCAGACGCATCGGGAATGGGATCGGGCCCTTCCGCCACGATAAATTGGCCTTTATCCTTTATAAGTCTGCACATGTGAAAAGCTCTGTCTTTTTCATTTTTCCTTCTGAAATATGAGATATAAAATGCGCTCTCATCCTTAATTGCAAAAATAAATGTGGCTTCGCCCGGCTCTGTCAGCGGTCTAAACTCCCATTCAATCCTTATATCTGCAGGAAAAGAAACAGGACACCACAAAACTGCCGGCATATCTTTCGCTCTTCTGCCAGAAAGCCTCATGGCATTGTTGCTAAAAGAAATCTCGGCGACGTGCTCACACACAAAATCTTTAATATTTTCTTGTACTCCAAGCGGATTTTCATAGATTAATTTAGACATATTTTTCCCCGTAACTCATTGCATAATTATAGCATACTTTAGGGCTTTAAGGTGAAAATATGTTAAAAAAGAGTTCTCTTTTTGCAATTAGTTACTTTATGGGCATACAAAATTCCCGATCTTAATCACTTAAGACCGGGAATAAAATCACGCAATAAATGCTTAAACAGCACTCTTTTCAATGTTTAATTTAAGGAAAAGGCAATTAAATCTTTGCGATATCAACAAGCTCAAGACCTTCTTCAGTGCTTTCGTTCTCAAGACTTGTAACAAGTGCTCTTGCGGTATCAAGCGCTGTGATAACATTTACACCTGTCTCGATCGCGGTTCTTCTTATAAGGAATCCGTCACGGCTCTTATCTCTTCCCTGTGTAGGTGTATCGATAACAAGGTCGATCTTGTGTCCGAGGATAAGGTCGATAACCGTAGGTGATTCCTGGCTGATACGATTTATTCTTCTTGCCTTTACGCCGTTTTCCGTAAGCGTATCTGCAGTAGATCTTGTGGCGTAAATGATATATCCAAGCTTCTCGTAACGTCTTGCGATATCAATAATCTCGCCCTTATCGGAATCCTTAACCGTAATGATCATCTGCTTATACTTAGGAAGGTTAACTCCTGCGCCAAGGAATGCCTTATAAAGAGCTTCATTAAAGTTCTTACTGATACCAAGGCACTCACCTGTAGACTTCATCTCAGGTCCGAGGCTGATCTCAGCTCCTCTGATCTTCTCAAATGAGAATACAGGCATCTTGATGGCAACATAGCCTGCTTCAGGCTGAAGTCCCGGTGTATATCCAAGATCTTTGAGCTTCTTACCAAGCATTACTTCCGCAGCAAGATCAACGATTGGAATACCTGTAACCTTACTGATGTAAGGAACCGTACGTGATGATCTCGGATTGGCCTCGATGATATAAACATCATCTCCTACAGCGATGAACTGTACATTTATAAGTCCGATTACATGAAGTGCTTTTGCAAGTCTTCTTGTATATTCGGCAATTGTCTGCTTAACCTTGTCAGAAAGAGACTGTGCGGGATATACGGAGATTGAGTCACCTGAGTGGATACCGGATCTCTCGATATGCTCCATGATACCGGGGATAACAATATCCTCACCGTCGCAAACCGCATCAACTTCAGTCTCAACACCCTGAAGGTACTTATCTACAAGGATAGGATGATCCTGCGCATATCTGTTGATGATGTTCATGAACTCTTCTATCTCTTCATCGCAAAGAGCAATCTGCATGCCCTGTCCGCCAAGTACGTAAGAAGGTCTTACGAGTACGGGATATCCGAGGCGGTTGGCAACTTCTTTTGCTTCCTCTGCGGTATAAACAGTAGCACCCTGTGCGCGCTTGATCTGAGTCTCTTCAAGAATCTGATCGAAGATTTCTCTGTCTTCTGCCGCATCTACGTCCTTAGCATCTGTTCCGTAAATCTTTACGCCCATCTTCATGAGATCCTGAGTGAGCTTGATAGCTGTCTGTCCACCGAACTGAACAACCGCTCCGTCGGGCTTCTCAAGTCTTACGATATTCTCAACGTCCTCGGGTGTAAGAGGCTCGAAATAAAGCTTATCGGCGATATCGAAGTCGGTACTTACAGTCTCAGGGTTGTTATTTATGATAATTGTCTCAAATCCGGCTCTCTTAAATGCCCATGTTGCATGAACAGAGCAATAGTCGAACTCGATACCCTGTCCGATTCTGATAGGGCCTGAACCGAGTACAAGGATCTTTTTCTTGTCAGTTCCGCTCTTAAGTGCTGCCTCATCCTCTGAATCGGGTCCGTTGTAAACTGAGTAGTAGTAAGGTGTCTCAGCTGCAAACTCAGCTGCACATGTATCAACGATCTTAAATGTAGCCTTGATGTTGTAGTCATATCTGAGCTCTTTTAACACATCCTCAGAGAAGCGTGTAAATCTGCTGATAACAGCATCGGGATACTCAAGACGCTTAGCTTCAAGAAGTGTCTCAAAGCTGATGATCTTCTTTGCTTCCGCAAGATCCGCATCTTTACCCATTGTATTCTTCTCACCGATTCTAAGAAGCTTAAGTTCCATCTTTACAAGTGAATGAAGCTTATCAATGAACCAGATGTCGATGAGTGTAATGTCATGGATCTCTTCATGTGAGATTCCTCTTCTGAGTGCCTCTGCGATAACCCAGATTCTCTGATCGTCTACGATCTTAAGACGCTCTCTTAACTCTGCATCATCAAGCTCTGAGAAATCATAGCTTGTAAGGCAGTCAACGTGCTGCTCAAGTGAGCGGATAGCCTTCATCATGGCACCTTCAAAGTTGGTGCAGATACTCATTACCTCACCTGTAGCCTTCATCTGTGTTGTAAGAGTTCTCTTTGCAGTGATGAACTTATCGAAAGGAAGTCTCGGGAACTTAACTACGCAGTAGTCAAGTGTAGGCTCGAAACTTGCATATGTCTTTCCTGTAATCGCATTCTTGATCTCATCAAGTGTATAACCGAGTGCGATCTTAGCGGCAACCTTGGCAATCGGATAACCCGTTGCCTTAGAAGCAAGCGCTGAAGAACGGCTTACACGGGGATTTACCTCAATTACGCAATACTCAAAGCTTGTGGGATGAAGCGCAAACTGAACGTTACATCCACCTGTGATCTGAAGCTCGTCAATAATATTAAGAGCCGCGCTTCTGAGCATCTGATATTCCTTGTCAGAAAGTGTCTGAGAAGGAGCCACAACGATCGAGTCACCTGTATGTACACCGACAGGATCGATATTTTCCATATTACATACCGTGATGCAGTTTCCTGCTGAGTCACGCATTACCTCGTACTCAATCTCTTTCCATCCTGCAATGCATCTCTCTACGAGAACTTCATTTGCACGTGAAAGTCTGAGTCCGTTCTCAAGTATCTCCTCACACTCAATCTGATTATGAGCAATACCGCCACCGGATCCGCCGAGTGTGAACGCAGGACGAAGAACTACGGGATATCCGATCTTATTGGCAAACTCAACACCGTCCTCTACGTTATGAACAACGAGTGAAGCTGCGCAAGGCTCACCGATTCTCTCCATGGTGTCCTTGAATTCCTGTCTGTCCTCAGCCTTTCTGATTGTCTCAGCTGTTGTTCCAAGGAGCTTTACATTGTGCGTCTTAAGAAAACCTGACTCATCAAGCTCCATACCAAGGTTAAGTCCTGCCTGTCCTCCAAGTGTGGGAAGGATTGAGTCGGGCTTTTCTTTTTCGATGATCTGCTCAAGGACTTTGACTGTAAGAGGCTCGATATAAACCTCATCGGCAATGTCCTTATCTGTCATGATTGTAGCGGGGTTAGAGTTTACGAGGATAACCTCTACTCCTTCCTCTTTAAGTGAACGGCATGCCTGAGTTCCGGCATAGTCGAACTCAGCAGCCTGTCCGATTACGATAGGTCCTGAACCGATTACCAGTACCTTTTTTACATCCTTATTCTTTGGCATCAGTTCTTACCTCCTACTTTTCCTTTTTTCATCATATCTATAAATCTGTCAAACAAATAGCTTGAATCCTGCGGTCCGGGGCATGCTTCGGGATGGAACTGCACTGTGAAGATGTTCTTGCCGACATAAGCAAGTCCCTCGTTTGTTCCGTCGTTAACGTTGATAAAAGCAGGCTCAGCCACGTTCTTATCAAGTTTGTCCATATCTACTACATAGCCATGGTTCTGTGATGAGATGTAAACTCTGCCGTTTGAAAGGTCTTTTACCGGGTGGTTACCACCTCTGTGGCCGTACTTCATCTTGAATGTATCCGCACCTGTTGCAAGAGCCATGAGCTGGTGTCCAAGGCAGATTGCAAAAATAGGTGTCTCGGAATCGTAGAGTTTTTTCACCTCTTTAATTACATCTACACACTCCTTCGGGTCTCCGGGTCCGTTTGAGAGCATGATTCCGTCGGGAGCGTCCTTAAGGATCTCCTCGGCCGTTGTATTTGAAGGATAGATTGTAACATCACATCCTCTTGCTGCAAGTGAATCAGCGATATTCTTCTTGGCACCTACGTCGAGAAGCGCTACCTTAAGGCCTTTGCCGTTAAGTTCTTTAACGATTGCAGGTCTCTTTTCTCTTTTTGAATGATCTCCTGCAAGATCTGCCTTGTAATTCTCTGCGTTAAATACCGCACTTCCTGAAAGAGGTCCGTTCTCTTCAAGGCTTGAAACGCCCTTTAAGAACTTCTTTTCCTTGCAGGAAACCTTGCTTACAACATCTCCTGTTGTATAAGCATGGAGTTTTTCCTTGATATCATCGTACTTTAAATTCTTGTTAGTTGTGATGATACCGTTCATTGTTCCCTTTTCTCTGAGGATTCTTACAAGTTTTCTTGTATCGATTCCTTCGATTCCGGGAATCTCGTATTTATCCATAAAATCCTGAATGGACATGTCGCAGCGGAAGTTTGAAGGTATGTGAGAAAGCTCTCTTACGATGATTGCATCAACCCAGGGTCTCTCTGATTCCATATCATCGAGACATACTCCGTAGTTTCCGATAAGCGGATAAGTCATACATACCGCCTGTCCTGCGTAGGAAGGATCTGTGAATACCTCTGTATATCCTGCCATTGATGTGTTAAAAACGATCTCGCTTATCACATCTTTATCTGCACCTATGTGCTTGCCTTCAAAGACTGTTCCGTCTTCCAATATCAAAAAAGCTTCCATTACTACCTCCGATTTTCTATGCTAAAGTTCTGTCCAGTGCACTGTCTTGCTCATCTTTAATCAAATCGTGCAGTATATGGTTCTATATGCAAGGAAGAAAAACGAAGGTGATGCGGTTGCATCATCAAGTTTTTCAGACGAAGCAGATAAAACCATATACAAACAATTTGGTTAATTATGAGTGAGACAGTGCACTATCTAAAGTACTTCGGTCTCAGTATAACCAAGACCGAAATTTTTCAATTACTTGAAGTACTTAACGCCTGACTCAAATATCTTAATATCCTGATCTCCGAAGATGTTCACAGCTACGCCGTCGCCTCTTCTCTCTGAGTGAGCCATCTTACCAAGGCACCTTCCATCGGGTGAAAGAATACCCTCAACAGCTCTGTAAGATCCGTTGATATTCCACTCATCATCCATTGTTACATTGCCTTCAAGGTCGCAGTACTGTGTTGCGATCTGCCCATTCTTGAAAAGCTCATCAAGAACCACATCGGGAGCAACAAATCTTCCTTCTCCGTGTGAAGCAGGGTTTGTATATACTCCGCCGAGCTTTGCTTCCCGGAGCCAAGGTGAGTTGTTTGAAACCACCTTGATATATGCCATCTTGGAAATATGTCTTCCGATGGTATTGAATGTAAGTGTAGGTGAATCCTGAGTCTGGCCTGTAATCTTTCCGTTAGGAACAAGTCCGAGCTTTATCATAGCCTGGAAACCGTTACAGATACCAAGCGCAAGGCCGTCTCTATTCTGTAAGAGGTCTTCAACCGCCTCTTTTATCTCCTGATTCTGGAATGCTGTCGCAAAGAACTTAGCACTTCCGTCAGGTTCGTCACCGGCTGAGAATCCGCCGGGGAACATGATGATCTGTGCATCCTTTATAGCTTTCTTAAACTCTGCTACAGACTCCACGATATCCTCTGCATTTCTGTTCTTGAATATCTTGATGTTTGTATTTGCGCCTGCTCTCTCAAATGCCTGTGCACTGTCATACTCACAGTTACTTCCCGGGAATACGGGGATAAATACTGTAGGCTTAGCAACCTTATTCTTGCAAACATATACGCTGTCAGCCTTAAAGAGAGGTGACTCTACAGCAGTCTTTTCCTCGTTTACGGTTGAAGGGAATACCTTCTCAAGGCTTCCTTTCCATGCTGCAAGAGCTTCATCCATTGTGATAACCGCTCCCTGAACCTCGAATGCAGCATTGTCAGTAACTTCACCGACAAGGCGTGCGCCTGCTACCTTGAGTGCATCTGCAAGCTTATCTGCACTGACTTCCGCAACGATGTCAGCCATATCGTTTGTAAAGAGCTCCTCAGCCTTGATGCTATCGTCAATCTTAACTCCGAGGCCGTTACCGAATGCCATCTTACTTACTGCAGCGGCAATTCCGTAGCTGTCCTCAGCATATGCAGAAACGATGCTTCCGCTTCTCATAAGCTCTGTTATTGCACTATATATCTCCATGACCTTGTCATATTCGGGAAGGTCATATGAATCTCTTGGAAGCTTGAACTGTACAAGCTTATTTCCTGCCTTCTTAAGCTCAGGTGTGATGACATCAGAAAGCTTAGCAACATCTACAGCAAAAGAAACGAGTGTAGGCGGAACGTTGATCTCGTTAAAGGATCCTGACATTGAATCCTTACCACCTATTGAAGCGATTCCGAAACGAAGCTGTGCTTCGAATGCTCCAAGAAGTGCTGTGAAAGGCTCGCTCCAACGCTGTGCATCCTCGGTCATTCTCTTGAAGTACTCCTGGAATGTGAAGTGGAGCTTCTTGTAATCACCACCTGATGCAACAATTCTTGATACAGACTCTGTTACTGCATAAGCAGCTCCGTGATAAGGGCTCCAGCTTGAAAGATAAGGATCAAAGCCGTAGCTCATCATTGTAACCGTATCAGTCTTTCCTGAAAGAACAGGAAGCTTTGCGATCATTGTCTGTGTCTCTGTAAGCTGGTACTTTCCACCGTAAGGCATAAGAACAGATCCTGCGCCGATTGATGAGTCGAACATCTCGACAAGACCTTTCTGTGAGCATACGTTGAGGTCCTGAAGCTGCGCGATCCATGCTGTCTTTGCGTCATTACCTGAAAGTGCAGACTTAACTTTATCTGAAGCTACTTTATTGAAGTAGTTATCATTTTCCTTGGGAAGGTCAACTTTAACCTTTGTCTCCTGATGAGCTCCGTTTGTATCAAGGAATGCTCTCTTAAGGTTAACGATCTTCTTACCTCTCCAGTTGAGCACGAGTCTGGGATCTTCTGTTACAACGGCAACCTTAACTGCCTCAAGGTTCTCCTCTGCTGCATATGCAAGGAACTTCTCTGCATCAGCGGGTGCAACAACAACTGCCATTCTCTCCTGTGACTCAGAGATTGCAAGCTCTGTTCCGTCAAGACCTGCATACTTCTTGGGAACAAGGTCAAGGTTGATATCAAGACCGGGTGCAAGCTCACCGATTGCTACGGATACACCGCCGGCACCAAAGTCGTTACATTTCTTAATAAGCTCACTTACTTCAGGTCTTCTGAAGAGTCTCTGGAGCTTTCTCTCTGTAGGTGCGTTACCCTTCTGAACTTCTGCTCCGCAACTTGTAAGTGACTTGCTGTCGTGAGCCTTAGATGATCCTGTAGCTCCGCCGCAGCCGTCTCTACCTGTACGTCCGCCAAGGAGAATGATGATATCTCCGGGATCTGCTGACTCTCTGATAACATGTTCCTGAGGAGCGGCACCCATAACAGCACCGATTTCCATACGCTTTGCAACATAGCCGGGATGGTAAACTTCTTTTACATATCCTGTTGCAAGTCCGATCTGGTTACCGTATGAAGAATAACCTGATGCGGCACCGCGAACGAGCTTCTTCTGTGAAAGTTTGCCCTTCATTGTCTCGGCAACGGGAACTGTAGGATCTGCAGCACCTGTTACACGCATTGCCTGATATACATATCCTCTTCCTGAAAGCGGATCTCTGATAGCACCGCCAAGACATGTTGCGGCACCACCGAAAGGCTCGATCTCGGTAGGATGGTTGTGTGTTTCATTCTTGAAGAATACAAGCCAATTCTCTCTCTTTGTTCCCTCGCCGTAATCTACATCGATGGGCACAACAACTGTGCAGGCGTTGTTCTCTTCAGACTCTTCCATGTCTGTGAGCTTTCCGTCTTTTTTAAGCTTCTTCATACCCATGAGGGCGATATCCATAAGAGAAATGAACTTCTCTTTTTTCTTTTCATCTGTCTTGTATAGGTCATCTCTTGCTGAGAGGTACTCGTTATAGGCATTAACGATAGGCTCTTTGTAGAAACCGTCTTCAAAGTCAACTTCCGTAAGCTCTGTTCCGAATGTTGTGTGACGGCAGTGATCTGACCAGTATGTATCAAGAACTCTGATCTCAGTCATTGAAGGATCGCGGTTCTCATCATCGTGGAAATAAGTCTGGATCCACTTAAAGTCATTGAATGTCATGGCAAGTCCGAGTGACTCGTAGAGGTTCCTAAGCTCAGCCTCTTCCATATCCTTGAATCCGTCAAAGATCTTTACGTCTTCAGGCTCGTCGAATACAGAAACAAGTGTCTCGGGCTTCTTTGCGTCTGCAATTCTTGAATCAACAGGATTCATTGTATAATCGCAGATTTTCTTTACTTCATCGTCGGAGACGTTACCGATTAGCATATATGTAACAGCTGTCTTGATGACAGGCTGCTCGTCTCCCTTTATAAAACGAACGCACTGTTCAGCTGAATCCGCTCTCTGGTCGAACTGACCGGGAAGCGCTTCTATGCTGAATGTCTTTGCATTTGCAGGAACCTCGATCTCTTCTCTGTAAAGAATATCTACAGGAGGCTCTGAAAATACTGTTGTGCAGGCTTTTTCGAATACTTCATCGGAAACATTTTCAACGTCGTATCTGATAAAGATTCTTACATCCTCAACACTCTTTATACCGAGGTAACCTTTGATCTCAGCCTTAAGCTCCTTTGCCTTGCCTGCGTAAGGTGCTTTTTTTTCAACATAGATTCTTTTTACAGTGCTCATAATATCTCCTTGTTAATTATAAAAAAATTTATATAGCTCGCACTAAGCTCGAAAAATATCTAAGCAAGTGCTCTGCTCAAGGGATATGTACTAGACTCGAAAAAACCTCGTCAAGTACATCCCCATGGCTCGCACTAAGCTCGAAAAGACCTCGCTAAGTGCTCTGCTCAAAATAAAGAGTGCCTTAAATATAAAAGCACTCTCTATTAATCATCATTAATATTTAATTCATCAGGCACTAATCCCTCTAAAACGTACATTAATTCTTTATCAATGGCTTCTTCGGAAATGCCGACAGTCTTGGAAGTGATCTTGAGCCCTTCCACAACGTACATAAGATTGCGAGCACACCCCAAAGGATTCTCGCAATAAAACTCACCACTCTCAATGCCGTTTTCAATTAATCGCTCAATAATCCTGACTGCTGTATCAAACTGGTCCTTCAGGGGATTATCTTTTGGCGCTAATTTATTAGCGAAAAAATACTCATATGTAGCGACAGTAAGATTGTTCTTTTTTCTGAGGATTTCTTTCTTCTGTTCCTTCAAAAAAAGAGCCAACATGTCGCCGGCAGTTGCTGTTCCCGTAAGAGCGGCTGTAATGGTCTCTTCATCGTCCTCTTCAGTTTCCGATGACAAAACTGAAAGGAATAATTCATCCGTACTTGAGAAATAGAGATAAAGACCCCCACGACTTATCTCGCAGGCATCAACTATATCTTTCATTGTTACACTCTTAAAGCCATTCTCAGAAAAAACTGTTCTTGCCTTATCAAGAATGTACTTTTTCTTGATCTCGGATTTTTCTCCCATTCTTCGCTATCCTACCTACAGTTCTTAATTAAATAGATGCACCACTGCCCTGTCCCCAGAATTCCACAAGCTCATTCATCTTGTTGACTACACTGTACAACACTCCGTTATTAACACCCTCGGCCCAAACGGTACCTTTGGTCATTCCGGAAAGAATATACTTGGATAAAATACCGGAAAGCTCATCAATCTCGGTAATTCCGGCTCTTTCTATAAAAAGAAGCTCATCCTTGTAGCTACGAAGACGATTTCTGCTGTAGACATAGACATAATTGCGATCGAGTAGATTGGTACTCTGCGCTGCCTTCACAAAAGCCAACAGATTGGAGTCATATATCGGAAAAGACATAGACTTGAGCTCGCTGTTGGAATATGCCTGCGCAACATCGACACTGGCGTGACTCTTGAGCCATTTTAAATATGGTGTCAACTTCTTAAGTTCAGGACGATACCTTTCAACGACATCTTCCACACTGCCTTCGTTGACATTGTTGTCATTTTCAAAATTCATGAAAACTCGCTCCTGTTCTGGCTTTCAGCCATAAGTCACCCGATTTTTTGCATTCAAAAAAACTCCCAGTCAGAGTTCTTGAAACATTATAACAAGGTCGTTTGCTAATGGCAACTACATTTTGCTAGAATAATTATATAAAAATGATGTAAAGAAAAAGGTGTCTCTATGACCAATAATCTTGAGTATTATAAAGTATTTTATTATGCAGGTAAATTTTCAAGTATAACTCTCGCAGCCAAAGAATTATCCATCTCACAGCCTGCGGTCAGCCAGTCTATCCACCAGCTTGAAAAGTCGCTTGGATGTACTCTTTTCCGAAGGACTGCCAAAGGCGTGCGACTTACGGCGGAAGGGAATCTCTTATTCAGATATATAGAAAGAGGCTACGAACAGATAGAGCTCGGCGAACACAGGCTTAAGCAGCTCCTTCATCTTGACGCCGGAGAAGTCAGGATCGGCGCTAGCGACATGACGCTGAGATTCTTTTTGCTGCCTTATCTTGAGAAATTCCATGAATTATATCCAAACATCAAGGTCACGGTCACAAACGGTCCAACACCCGAAACGCTGGAATATCTGTCCGATGACAGAATAGATTTCGGTGTGGTATCAACTCCTTTTATTATGAAAGAAGACATTTCTTCGCTTCCTGTTTCGGAAATTGAAGATATTTTTGTTGCGGGCAGAAAGTTTATCCAATACAAGAACAAGATGCTTGATTTCTCCGATCTTGAAAAAGTTCCGCTTATAATGCTCGAAGGACAGACAAGTACAAAAAGCTACATCAGCTCTTTTCTTGCAGACAACGGCGCAGAGATTCGCCCTGAGTTTGAGCTTGCGACAAGTGACATGATCGTTCAGTTCGCGCTCAGAAACCTCGGCGTAGGCTGTGTTGTTAAAAGCTTTGCGCAAGAGCACCTTGAGAGCGGAGTTTTGTTTGAACTTCGTTTTAATAAGATGATTCCAAAAAGAGAGATCTGCGTCATCACCGATGACACGAGACCTCTCTCAATTGCCGCAAGTAAATTATATGAACTTATAAAAGAAGATATTTCAAAAGAAACAAACGGCTAATCTCAGTTTTCTATTAATATACAACTCCGAGTGCCTCAAGTTCTTTTTTGGTGCTCGCATAGTCTTTATATACGATTCCGTTCCAGCCAAGCTCTTTTGCCGCATCAATATTAACCTTTGTATCGTCGATAAATACAGTCTTTTCCGGAGTAAGACCATAACGCTCGGCCAAAAGATTGTATATGGCATGGTCAGGTTTTACGACCTTATCTTTGTAGCTTAAGATTCCGCCGTCGGTTTCATCTATAAAAGCCATCGCATCGGGACAGGCTTCAAGAACCTGCCATGAAAAGTTTGACAGATACAAGACCTTATATCCTGCTGCCTGAAGAGCTTTTATCCAGGGAATAGCATTATCCCTCTTGGTAACTATATCAGTAAGATCTGCGAAAGTCTTCTCGATAACATCCGCAATCTCGGGATCGTTCTTTTTAAATCCGTTAATTATCTCTTCCGTAGAAAGAACGCCGCGGTCATATTCTGTCCACTCTTTGCTGTGTACAGAGGCATCAGCGATTCTTTTTGCCAATTTTTTATCGGAAACTTTTTTCTCGATGAAATCCATATAAACAAAATCCGTGAGTACATTTCCGATATCAAAAACAACCGTATCTATCTTGCCCTCGGGCACTACATTTCCTCTTGAATCATGCTTCTTGTCAGAAGTTAAAGGATCAAGCGATGCGATCGTATGTCTTCCCGTTATATTGCCGAAAGCCCAGATACATATCCATGTAAAGATCGGAATAGCGACCGTAGCCACAACAGCGCCCATAAAGTAATCAAACGGCGTACCGATGATTGCCATCACAAATAGAATCACATAAATTGATAAAAGAGCGATTATTCCGATTATCGCGATCACTCTTTTTGCCATAGGTGTCTTGTTATTATCCGTCATTTTTTAACCATCCTTCTATATATTACTGTACTTCATTTTGACATTTATATCGCGGTTGTAATTTCCAAAGCCTTTGCCGAATATCGTAAGACCTCCGACGTGCTCTGCGTTCTCGGGAACTTCGAGCCTTAATTTAAGCGGCGTCTTATGTGTCAGCTTGAGTTTGTCGACTGTGACATCGGAGAGCTTCTGTCCGTCTATAAAAACGCCCTCGTGATTTATGACAAGCATCTTAAGAAGGCCGTACTGATTCCACAGCGGGAACCACCAATCAGGGGTAAAAAGACCTTTCACGTCGCCAAAATCTCCCGGAGATGTCCAGGTTCCAAGCAGCGTATCATTAAGATAAAAATATATATCCGAAGGGTAATTGTTATTGTACCCAGGTGCCTCAGAGCACATCTCCGCTGCGATACTGAGTTCATCTATCTTCTGATTGAACGGAACGAAGTTGGGAATGTCATATTCGACAAATCCCCTTGTAAACCAGAGAATATCCGCATCAAATCTCTCGCCGTGAGCAAAGTATCTGGGATCGTCAACCTCTCCTATTACCTTCTCGGAAGAAGCAAGGCCGCAAGTCGGCTCTATATGACAGTCAGAAAAATGTCCGACTTTGATATCCGTCTCATAAATCGCCTCGTTCTTCTTAGGAGCCCTGATATCTATAAGAATATTATCAGGCTGAACGGAGCATATCTTCTGATTACCGTGTCCCGTCGTCTCCGACGTAACCTGCACGATACCGCACTCCTCAAGCTTTTTTATATGACTTGTAAGCGCGCCGTTTGTAATCTTGAGGCGCGTCGCGAGATCATTCATATTTGAACTGCCTTCAGCAACGAGGATCTTCACAATCTCAACTCTTATGTCCGATCCAAGTGCTTTAAAAAGCGCAAGTCCTTCATCCAGTGATTGAATATGGATCATAATTATATACCTTTCAGTTATATACTTTTAATAAGATATATTGAATATGTCTGCAATACGAACATTATAAATTAGAGCTTTACTAAAAGCAAACAAATGGAAAAAGCCCTCCACGCAGAGACTTTGTCTACGCAAAGGACTTTCTGTAGCTACCCCAAAATACATTTAGGATATGAATTTATCCGTTTATTGTGAATTTTCCGATAAGGTCGTTGAGACTCTCTGACTGAATTGAGAGTTCTCTTGATACTTCGCTTGACTGCTCGGCTGTCTCGGAGTTCTTCTGAACAACGCCGGAGATCATCTCAATTCCCTTGTCAATCTCTTCCATGCTCTGAGCCTGTGCCTGAGCAAGGTTTCCGGTATTCTTGATCATGTCCGTGATCTCTTCTACGCTGTGCTGCATGGCATCAAGTGCATCCGTAGTCTCGGCAACAACTGCATTTCCGTTCTTGATCTCTTCCATTGTATCCGCAATGAGCTGATGCGTATTCTTTGCGGCTTCACTGGACTGCTCCGCAAGCTTTCCAATTTGGTCCGCAACGACCGCGAAACCTTTTCCCGTTTCACCCGCTCTTGCTGCTTCTATCGAAGCATTTAAGGCAAGAAGCGATGTCTGGCTGGCAATCTCTTCAATCGTATTTGTAACCTGTTCAATCTCTGCAGATGCTTCTGTTATCCTTGTCATGGCGTCAGTAACAAGATGCATCTTTCTGGCACTGACTTCCGCTTTGTCTTTGACATCCCCTGCCATGCCGTGGCTCTTTTGCGCAACTTCTGCAAGCTGCCTGGTCTGATCCGTAACGGAATTGACAGATGCCGTAAGTTCCTGAACCGCAGCAGCCTGATCGGTAGATCCTTCAGCAAGATCTGTTGCCCCGCGAGACATATTTAGAGCGCCATCCGAAACAAGCGTGGACGAATTCTTAACTTCGAGAAGCGTATTGCTCAGATTACTCGAAATATTCCTGAAAGCGTCTTTTATCTGAACGTAATCACCTATATAGAGTTTTTCATTCTTTGATCCGCATGAAAAATCTCCTGTAGACATTCGTCCCAATGTATCATTGATGTCTTTTACAATATCAGCGATAACATCTGTCGAATATGTTATATCATCAGCAAGCTTTCCAAGCTCATCTTTTGAATCGGAAGGAACCTTGATATCTATCTTACCTTTTGCCATATCATCCGCCGCTTCGGAAAGGGCTTTAATAGGATCGAGTATATTACTTGCAAGTGCGGCTTTCGCCTTATTTGAATAAAGAATCGCATAAATAACGATAGCCATCGAAAGAACCGTAAGTATGATAACTATAGTAAGTGCTCCGGTATATGCTTTCTCAGCCTGTTCCTTAGCCGATATTCCTATAGCTTTAAAATCTTTTACAACTACCTTTATAGCCTCATTTACGTTGGCAACATAATATTCATACAATTCGGTATGTGATGCACCCGACGCAAACATACCGTTCAAAGTCTGTCCATACTTGTCTATATCGGCGATATGCGCGTATACCGTGGTATGATCGTCGTGATAAACTTTAC
>JAEEGH010000538.1_pt1 | contig 138079 bp, 94 predicted proteins | sample 9134181 | NCBI WGS metagenome assembly JAEEGH01 (sample SAMN16246544, study PRJNA631951) | gut metagenome | biome: gut microbiome; feature: rumen; material: DP-attached | host: Bos | place: Iran: Karaj | collected 2018-10
TGGGCCGTGTTGTAGTGCTCCTCCCCCACTATATTCGGGTCGAGGATGCGGGATGTCGATTCGAGGGGATCGACGGCCGGGTAGATGCCCAGGGCCGTGATCTTACGGCTGAGCACCGTGGTCGCATCCAGGTGGGAGAAAGTGGTGGCGGGGGCGGGGTCGGTCAGGTCGTCAGCAGGCACGTAGACCGCCTGGACGGATGTGATGGAACCGCTCTTGGTGGATGTGATGCGTTCCTGCATCGAGCCCATTTCCGTGGCCAGGGTGGGCTGGTAGCCCACTGCGGAGGGCATTCGGCCGAGCAGGGCGGACACTTCGGAGCCGGCCTGCGTGAAACGGAAGATGTTGTCGATGAAGAACAGGATGTCGTGGGGGGCGTCGGGCTCGCGGCTGTCGCGGAAGGATTCAGCGAGCGTCAGGCCGCTCAGGGCCACGGAGCTACGGGCTCCCGGGGGTTCGTTCATCTGGCCGAACACCATAGCCACCTGTGACTTCCCTATCTCTTCCGGATCCACTTTGGAAAGGTCCCAGCGGCCTTTTTCCATCTCTTCCTTGAACTCCTTGCCGTAGCGGATGACGTCCGATTCTATCATCTCCCGGAGCAGGTCGTTGCCCTCACGGGTGCGTTCGCCCACGCCGGCAAACACCGAGAAGCCGTTGTGCTTTTTTGCGATGTTGTTGATCAGCTCCTTGATCAGCACGGTCTTGCCCACTCCGGCGCCGCCGAAGAGACCGATCTTGCCGCCCTTCAGGTACGGCTCCAGCAGGTCGATCACCTTTATGCCGGTGAACAGGACCTCCTGGGATGTGGCCAGGTCTTCGAATTTCGGGGGCTCACGATGTATGGGCAGGGCGCCCTCGCGGCTCAGCTCGGACAGGCCGTCGATATGCTCCCCGGTGACATTCATCACGCGGCCGCGTATCTGCGTGCCGACGGGCATTGCGATGGGCTTGCCGGTGCTGACCACCTCCAGGCCGCGGCTCAGGCCGTCGGTGGAATCCATTGCCACGCAGCGCACGGTCTCTTCGCCTATGTGCTGCTGGACCTCCACCGTGAGCTTCCTGCCGCCGGGAGAGAGCACCGTCAAGGCCTCGTGGATACCGGGAAGGGCTGCGGACGACTTGTCATCAAATGTGAAATGCACATCGACCACCGGGCCGATTATCTGTGAAACTATGCCTCTTGCCTGTTCCATAACTACGACTCTTGATTCTGTTGGGACATTCGCTCTTCGTGCTCTTTCTGGGCACGGATCACGGACACGGAACGCTTCAGCTGGAAGCCGCTGCCAAGGTATTTTGTGCGGACGTCGTCATCGGCGGCAAGCGACTCGGGCGTGCCCTGCTGAAGTATGGTGCCTTCATAGAGCAGGTAGGCCCTGTCGGTGATGGCGAGGGTCTCGCCGACGTTGTGGTCCGTGATGATGACTCCGATATTCTTGTATTTGAGCTTGGCGATGATGTACTGGATGTCTTCCACGGCGATGGGGTCCACTCCGGCGAAAGGTTCGTCGAGGAGGATGAACTTGGGGTCGATGGCAAGCGCACGCGCTATCTCGCAGCGGCGCCTCTCTCCGCCGGAGAGCTGGATTCCCAAGGACTTGCGCACCTTGGAGAGGTTGAATTCGTCGATAAGCGACTCCAGCCTCTCGGTGCGTTCCTTGCGGGGGATGCCCTTCATCTCCATCACGCTCATGATGTTGTCTTCCACGGACATCTTGCGGAACACGGATGCGTCCTGCGGAAGATATCCCACGCCTTTCTGGGCGCGCTTGTACATAGGAAGCTTGGTGATTTCTTCATCGTCCAGGAACACCTTGCCGTCGTTGGGGACTATCTGCCCGGTGATCATATAGAAACTCGTCGTCTTGCCCGCGCCGTTGGGGCCGAGGAATCCGACGATTTCGCCTTGCTCCACTTCCATGGACACGCCCTTCACGACGGTGCGCAGGCCGTATTTCTTGACCAGGTTTTCGCAATGAAGCTTCATCGTATATCTAATGCTAAATCTTTAACCAATTCACTGAATTCGGCATTCTTGGCCATCAGGTCCTGCGCCTTTTCCACCGGCATGTAGATCTTGGCCTCCTGCTCTTCTTCAGGTATTACACAGGGCTCCAGACGAAGTTTCGTGCATTCGAGCAGCTTCTGGAAGCGCTCTTCCAGCTCGCGGAGCTTCTTCTCGGCGATCCAATTCTTCTGGGCCTCGTTGACAAGGGCGAAATCCACGATGAGCATGCCTTCTTCCTCGCGGGTCTCCAGCTTTGCATTTGCCAGCGCGCTGGAAAGCCGGGGCTGCGAGGAATACATCGCCGCGAGCTCCTTCCACTTCGAGCCGACTGTTTCGGCGTCAGGCAGCGGCCGGGGAGCCTCCGGGGCAGCATCGGGAGCAAGCTCCACGGTGATTTCATCGTCGCTCATAAGCGACGCCAGCGACAATCCCGACGCCCTCTTCACCGGCCTCTTCCTGGGCGCCGGCGCCTCCGGTGCCGCAGCCGGAGCCGGAGCCGGCGCCGCTTCTGGAGCCGCTTCTGGAGCCAGAGCCGGAACCTTCGCCTCTGCTGCGGGATCGTTTTCGCCATTTTCCTTCCCGATTGCCTCCTTTTTAGGCGAAACGGGAACGTTTTGGGCGATTTCGCTCCCGCCAGCCTCCTTTTTAGGCGAAACGGGAACGTTTTGGGCGATTTCGTTCCCGATTCCAGCTACCTGATTCGGAGCAGGGATGGTAGTTGGCTTCGGATCAGCGCAGGGGGTTTCGGGGGGAACGCCCCCCGTCCCCTGGGGGTGCAGGGGGATAGTAGCTTGCTGCGAAGCAGCAGCGGCCGGCTTGGCCGGTTGCTCGGCGGGGAGCCCGCCGAGGAACGCCAGCCGCATCAGGGCGAACTCGATGTGGAGGCGCTGGTTGGTGGAGGCGCGGTAGCCGGCCTCGCACTGCGACACGACCCCGATGGCATCGTAGAGGAACTTCAGGGACGTCCTCCCCGCCTGCTCCCGATAGCGCTCACGAAGCGAACCGGGCAGGTCGAGCAGCGACTCCAGGCCGCCGGTGCGGCTGACCAGAAGGTCGCGGAAATGCGCTCCGAGGGCCGATATGAAATGCAGGGCGTTGAAGCCCTTGGCAAGTATCTCGTCGAAAGTCAGCAGGGCCGTGGCGTAGTCTTTCGCCAGGAAGGCATCCACCAGACGGAAACTGTATTCGTAGTCCAGCACCCCGAGGTTGCGGATCACGTCTTCGTATTTTATATCCGTGCCGCAGAAGGCGACCGTCTGGTCGAAGATGGTCAGGGCGTCGCGCATGGCGCCGTCCGCCTTGTGGGCCATCACGTGGAGCGACTCGTCATCCACCGTGACCCCTTCCTTTCCCGCGATGTCGCGCAGGTTGCGGACGATGTCCGGGACGCTGATGCGGTTGAAGTCGTAGGTCTGGCAGCGGCTCAGGATGGTCGGGATTATCTTGTGCTTCTCGGTGGTGGCAAGTATGAAGATGGCATGTGCCGGGGGCTCCTCGAGCGTCTTGAGGAAGGCGTTGAAGGCCGACTGTGTGAGCATATGCACCTCATCGATGATGTACACGCTGTAGCGGCCGACCTGCGGAGGGATCTGCACCTGCTCCATTAGCGCCTTGATGTCTTCGACCCCGTTGTTGGACGCCGCGTCCAGCTCATGGATGCAATACGACCGGCCCTCCCGGAACGACACGCAGGATTCGCATTCACCGCACGGTTCCATATCCTCAGTGGGATGGGAACAGTTGATCGTCTTCGCGAAAATGCGCGCGGCACTGGTTTTGCCTACACCCCTTGGGCCGCAGAACAGATAGGCATGCGCCAACTGGCCGCGGAGTATGGAGTTCTTGAGGGTGCGGGCAATATTGTCCTGACCTATGAGGCTCTCAAAAGAATCGGGACGGTATTTGCGGGCTGATACTATATATTGTGCCATAAAAATACGGGTTGATTCTACAAATGTAGTGAATTTTTATATAACTTTGTTGATATGAAAAAGGCGTTTGGCAAATTTTTGTTGGTTTTGGTGCTGGTCGCAGCGGCCCTCCCTTCCTGGGGGCAGAAACGCATCTACACCAAGGGCTACAAAATGCAGGATTTCAGGAGCAAGACCACCAAAATAGTCCTCGACGCCGGCCCTATGGGGCGCTCCATAAGGCAGGAAGTCACCTCCCTCTGGACCATCTCTCCCTACGAATTCTGCACCCCCGAACAATACGAAAAGCAGAAGACCAGCCCCGACTACTACTTCCTCCACACGGAAACAAGCCGCGGCATAATCTGCCTCACCCTTGAGAAGGGCGGCAAGCCCGAAGACCCCAACGACCTGAAAAAGCCCTTCACCGTGGTCTCGCTGCCTATTTCGGGCGAGCAGGACCAGTCCGGCCGCGTCTATATCTATATGCCTGCATATATAAGCGTGATCCAGGACTACACAGATGCCGCAATCAACTCTGAGACAGTGGCATACACAGGCGTGAAAGCCATCTGCAGGGGCGTCCCGAGAGGCGTCAGGGTGGTGAAGGATCCGGCTGAGGCGGACAAGGCCTTCTCGGAGCATACTCCCGAAACCGCCGTGCGCGTGACCGTGACCCCCACCGGCGACCCGTCCGACAAGCCCCGCTACCACCTCACCTTCGGCACCGAAGACTACCGTTTATATTCATTCAGATGATTTTCGCCATTCCCCACGGCGCCTCGCCGGAAGCCTCCGCAGCCCTCCATCCCGGGCTCCCTTTCACCGACCTTCGGGAGTACATAGAGCACAAAATCGGCTCATCCATTGAGGACATATGCGCCGACTCCCCCGAACGCTTCCACGTGATCGAGGAAGAAGCCGTCAGGGACCTCGCGGTGATGAGCGAAATCACCGGGACCGACCGTATCCTGCGGCTCCTGCCAGGCACGGCCGACAACCCGGAGTGCCGGCGGCTGCTGAATCTTTAGATCCTTATTTTCCTGCGCAGGCCGCGGTCTGCCGCATTGCGCGCCGCAATCAGGCGGTAGCGCCCCTTCTCCGTGACCCAGGCCCCTGAGGCCTCGCTCCAGGAGGCAAGGTCGCTTTCCGCAAGCGTCATTTCCACGGTGCAGGTCTCTCCCGGCTGCAGTTCCGGGGTCTTGGCAAAAGCCTTGAGCTCACGGGCGGGCTTCTCCATATCCCTTCCCGGGGCGGAGACATACAGCTCCACCACATCTTTCCCGGCCCGCTTTCCGGTGTTCGTGACATCCACTCGCACCTTCCATCCACCTTCCGCTTCCTCCACCTTCATGTTCTTCCATTTGAAGGAAGTATAACTCAGGCCATAGCCGAAGGGATAAGCTACTCTGCGAGGGGCCTTAGTGCAGAAATATCTGTAACCCACCCAGATATCCTCTTCATAGTCGGTGTAGTCTATGTCCTTGACGGTGTAGTCTTTCTTATTGCCTTCAAGGCGGCGGTAGAAAGAGTAGTTGAAGGGCTTGTCGGCATAGATCAGCGGGAAATTGGGAGCTGACGGCTCGTCTTCGTAACGCTTGGATATGGTCATGGGAAGGCGCCCAGAGGGGTTTACCTCGCCGCTGAGCACGGACGCGACCGTGTGTCCTCCCTCTTCCCCGGGCTGCCAGCAGATGATTATGGCGTCGGCCAAATCCTTCCAGCTGTCCACTTCCACGACGCCCCCGATATTCAGTATGACAGTCACTTTCTTGCCCCTGCTCCGGAACGCCTGCGAAGTCTCGCGCAGGAGCTGCAACTCCCTCTCCTGCAGGAGATAGCTATGATACAGATCCCTGTCTTTTCCTTCTCCGAACACGCGTCCGAAAGTCACGACGGCGCGGTCTGCGGATTCAGCGGCGGCGCGGATAAGGTCCACCGGCACCACCTCTATCGGACGTTCCCGGTCGATCACCCACGAATTCTTTCCGTCCACCATTGCGCAACGCCAGCGTTCGTCCTGCATATACGCGGAGTAGAACTGGTCCAGGCCGCCCTCGAGCGTGAATCCCTCGTCTGCAAGGCCCTGCTGCAGATCCACCACATAGGGGCGGTGGACGTCGCCGGAGCCGGTGCCTCCGGCTATGAACGCATAAGAAGTCACACCGAGCAGCGCCGTGGTGCCGGATGGCCCGAAAGGCAGGGCGCCTTCGTTCTTGAGCAGCACCACCCCTTCATCCGCCACCTTGCGGCACACGGCTGCGTGCGCTTCCAGGTCCGGAGCGTCGGAGTGTTTGTAGCCCCGGTAGGCGGGGCACTTCACTATCAGTTCAAGTGCACGGGTCACGCTCCTGTCCACGTCCGCCATCGAAAGCCGGCCTTCTTTGACTGCCGATATAAGGGCGTTGTAGCGGGCGTCGGAACCGGACTGGATGAGCTCGTTGCCGGCGTGGATCTGGGCTGCCGTGTCATACCCGCCGCCCCAGTCGGTCATCACCGTGCCCTCGAATCCCCAGTCGCCACGGAGTATGTCGGTCAGGAGCCAGGGGGCCTCGGACGCGTGGGTGCCGTTGATGTAGTTGTAGGAGGTCATCAGGGTCCATGGCTGGGACTTGCGCACCGCTATCTCGAACACCTTGAGGTAGATCTCACGCAGGGCGCGCCGGCTCACGCGGGCATCGTTGTGGAGCCGGTTCAGCTCCTGGTTGTTGACCGCAAAGTGCTTCACGCAGGCACCTACTCCGTTGGACTCGATTCCGTCCACCATGGCGGCGGCCGTCTCCCCGGCCAGCACGGGATCCTCGGAATAATACTCGAAGTTCCTGCCGCAGAGCGGGTTGCGATGGATGTTCACGCCCGGGCCCAGTAGCACGTCCACCCCGTACTCGAGCACTTCGTTACCCATCGCCTGCCCGGCTTCCCACACAAGACCGGGATTCCAGGTGGAGGCGAGCATGGTGCCGATAGGGAAACCCGTACAGTAGAACGTCTTGTCCGTGCCCGGGCGGGTGGGGTCGATGCGCAGGCCCGCAGGACCGTCGGCAAGCACTATGGATGGGATGCCGAGGCGCGGAATGGCGTGGGTGGCACCGGCGCTGCCTTTGACGCCCACGTCGTTGCGGCCTATGCCGTCGAAGGCGGTGGATCCGCACCCCACAAGGATGGCGGCTTTCTCCTCCAGGGTCAGAAGGGATACTATTTCAGGAATGTTGTCCGGCCTGAGCACGGGACTGGAAGCGGCAATGGCCGCGGCAAGCATGATAGTGAGCATACACAAAGATATGAATTCTCACGGAAAGAAAAAAGGCCGGAGCTCTTCGAGGAGTCCCGGCCTTCACTTCTGGAAGAAATGATTATTTCTTCTTCTCCACTGCCTCGGGAGCGGGGACGAACTTGCCCACCTTCACGAGCTCGACGTCGAAGATAAGGAGAGAGTTGGGATCGATGCCGGGACGGCCCTGCTCGCCGTAAGCGAGGTTGGCGGGAACGTAGAGTTCGATGTGGCCGCCTTCACCGATGAGCTGCATACCCTCGGTCCAGCCGGGGACGACGCTCTTCAGAGGGAAGCTGATAGGATCGGCTCCTTCTTCGGTCTGGTCGAACACCTTGCCGTCGATGAGGGTGCCCTTGTACTTCACCCACACGGTATCGGCTGCCTCGGGCTTGTTGTCGTTGCCGGGCTCGATGATCTTGTACTGAAGGCCGCTCTCGGTCTCCTGCACGCCGTCCTTCTTGCGGTTGGCAGCAAGGAACTTGTCGCCCTTCTCCTTGTTCTCGAGGAGAATGTAGTTGTGGCGCTTCTCAAGATATGCGTTGAACACGTCGTTGATGCGCTCGGGGCTGATCTTGAACTGGTCGTTGAAGTCGGGATCGCGGAAGTCGCCCTTGGAGTTGACGAAATCCTTCATACCGGCGATCACCTTGGAATAGTTCACGTCGCCGAAGTTGTAGCCCTTCAGGAAGCTTCCGAAGTTGACACCGAGGAGATAGCTGACGGTATCGATCTCAGCTTTGGTAGGAGAATAATCCTTGAGGGTCTTGACGGCTTCTTCAACGCCTTCCTTTGCTTCCTGACCCTCCACTGCAGGCTCAACGTCCTTGGGGGTGCAGGCTACGAATGATGCACCCAGTGCGAGTGCGAAAAGAAATTTGAATGTTTTCATCTTAAAATATTAATTGTTAATGAATTAAAAGTCCCAGGCAAGAGCTGATGCGCCGAGTATTGCGGCATCGGACTCGGAGAGGCTCGAGAAGAGCAGCTTCACTTTGTCGCGCCACAACGGCAGCAAGTTCTCATTCATAGACTTGAGTATAGGTTCATACAGGAACTCCCTCGCACGCGCCAGGCCTCCGAAGAGCACTATGGCCTCCGGAGCGGAGAATGCGATGAAATCAGCAAAACTGCGGCCGAGGAGATTTCCGGTGAAATCGAATATTTCCTTCGCCATGTTGTCTCCCGCCTTGGCCGCCTCATAGACATCCTTGGAGGTGAGGTTTTCCCTGAGGCGGAGGAGAGAAGACTCCTCGGGATGCATCTCCAGCCACTCCTTTGCGGTGCGGGCCACTCCGATGGCGGAGCAGTAAGCCTCGAGGCATCCAGTCTTTCCGCAGTTGCAGGTGCGGCCGCCGCGCACTGCGCAGGTGTGGCCGAGCTCGCCGGCGAATCCGTCGTGGCCATAGACCACCTTGCCGTCGATGACGATGCCGCTGCCGACACCGGTGCCGAGAGTGATCATGATGAAGTCCTTGAGGCCCTTGGCGGCGCCGTAGGTCATCTCACCCACTGCCGCAGCATTCGCGTCGTTGGTGAGGGCCACGGGAAGGCCGTCCATGGCTTCGGAGAGCATCTTTGCGAAGGGTATGTTTTTCTCATGGGCCCAGGCGAGGTTGGGGGCATCCTTGATCTCGCCTGTGTAGAAGTTGCCGTTGGGGGCGCCCACACCGATACCGCGCACCTGTCCGGACACGCCGGCATCGGAAATAAGCTTCTTCAGGGTGCCTGCAAGGGCGCCGACGAAACTGGCGGCGTCTTCGTGGTTGTTGGACACGAGGATGGTCTGGGCGAGCACTTCGCCGCGGGCGTTGACCACGCCGCTCTTGGCGGTCTGTCCGCCGATATCAATACCGAGTACGTAAGGCTGTTCCATAATCTGCTACTCTACGGGGATGTCTTTATTCACGTTCTTGCTGCCGGCTACTGCATAGAAAATCAGGTAGCACAGGCATGCCACGATCAGCCAGTAGCTGCGCATCGAGCCGATGCTGGGCACATCCGCCAGGGTGTTCTGGATGAAGGGGATGATGCCGCCGCCGCAGACCAGGGTCATGAAGATACCGGATGCGGGAGCAGTATATTTGCCGAGCCCTTCGGCTGCGAGGTTGAAGATCGAACCCCACATGACCGAGGTGCAGAGACCGCAGAGCATAAGGAAGATAAGGGACAGGGGAACCTGTGACTCACGGAACTTGATCGCAGTCGATTCAGGTATGAGGATGGCGCAGATGACGAACACCACGGCTGCCGCTGAAGTGGCAAGGAGCATAAGCTTGCTGCTGACCTTTGCGCCGATGGATGCACCCACGAGGCGTCCGATAAGCATGCTGAACCAGTAGCCGCCGATGATGGTGCCGGTCAGGGCAGGGCCCACCCAGTCGAGGCCGGAGAAATACACGTTGGCGGTGTTGGGGATGCTCACCTCGATACCGACATAGAAGAAAATGGCGATGGCGCCGAGCACGAAGTGGCGGAAAGACAGGGGTCCGTAGGGATCCTTGACTGCCTTGCCGGCGAGGCGGGCGGCCTTTTCGGCAGGGGTCTCCATATGGGGCTCGGGGATATTGGTGAGCATGATGATCACGAATGCCAGGGCGAAGATGGCCATGGCGATGATCATCACGGGAGCCGCCTTGGCGACGCTGGCATCAGCGATGGAACCGCCGACGAGCCAGCCCACGAACACGGGAGCTATGGTGCCGCCGATGGAGTTGCAGGAGCCGCCCCACTGGATCAGCTGGTTACCTTTGTTGCCGCCACCGCCGAGGGTGTTCAGCATGGGGTTCACCACGATATTGAGCATGCACATCGAGAAACCGGCCACGAATGCACCGGCCACATAGACGGCAAAGGACTCGACATATCCGGAGAGGAACTGGATGCCCACTCCCACGAAACCGATGACGACAGCGAGAAGGGACGTGAACTTGTAGCCCTTGCGCTTCAGGATGATGCCGGCAGGGATACCCATGCAGGCATAGGCGATGAAATTGGCTAGCGAGCCAAGCTGGGACAGGGCCTTGGAGGCACCGAACTGGTTGGTCACAATGACGCCCATCGAGCCGGCGAGGTTGGTGACGAACGCTATCATGAAGAACAGCGCGAACATCACCACTATGGCCGGGGTGTAGCTCTTGGCGTTGGCGGTTTTAGTCATAACGCATTGATTATTTTAGTGATTGAATATTCTTCTCGTTGTAGAGATCCTTGCCTTCCGCGGTCATGGCGTACTCGATGCGGTCGGCGTAGAATTTCTCCACCTTGCCGCGCACCATCTTGGAGGTGGTGTTGAGCATGCCGTTCTGCTCGGTGAAGGGGGTGTCGCCCACTATGATGGCGGCGGGAAGCCACTTTTCGGGGAACAGGCCGGCGTGCCTTCCGCCGGGACGGTAGGAGTCCACCTCGCCCTTGATGATGTCGAGCTGGGCCTTGATGCCGGCGTCGGATGCGGGATCCAGTCCTTTTTCCTTAACGGCCTCGGCAAGGGCAGTCTTGTTGGGAATCACGAGCACGACGGTCCAGGGGCTCTGGTTGTTGTGGAGCACGGAAGCTTCTATGAACCTGGATCCGTCCGCGAGGCTGTCCTCATAGCCCTCGGGGGAATACTTTTCACCGTCGGAGGAGATCAGGAGGCTCTTGAAGCGGCCGGTCACATAGAGGAAGCGGGGATCTTCGGCGCAGATGTAGCCGCGGTCGCCGGTGTGGAGCCAGCCGTCCACGATGGTGGCAGCGGTGGCTTCGGGATTCTTCCAGTAGCCGGCCATCACGTTTCCGCCGCGGATGACGATCTCGCCGGTGGTGCCGTTGGGCACTTCCTTGCCGTCTTCGTCGCATATCTTGATGTCCATGGGCTGGACGATGCGGCCGGAGGACCCGAAACGGGCGTGGCCTGCGGAGTTGGCGCAGATCACAGGGGTGGCCTCGGTCAGTCCGTAGCCCTGGAAAATGGGCATTCCCACGGCGCAGAAGTAGCGCTGCAACTCGATGTCGAGCAGGGCGCCGCCGCCGATGAAGAACTTGAAGCGGCCGCCGAAACTTTCACGCACGCCCTTGAATATGAGCTTGTCCATCAGGTCCTTGATGGGCTTGCGCCACCAGAGCTTCCAGCAGGGCTTGCCCATGTTGTAGTACTCACGGTTGTACTTTATCGCGTTGTCGAGCGCAAATTCATAGAGTTTCTGCACCTTGGGGCCCTTCTTCTTGATACCGGCCTCGATGTTCTTGCGGAAGTTGCGGGAAATCGCGGGCACGGAAAGCATCAGGTGGGGACGGACCTCACGTATGGCCATGGGAATGTTGCGCAGCATCGTGATGGCATTCTTCCCTCCCGGGACAGTGGCGATGCTGCCGCCGTTGCACATCATGAAGTAGAAACCGGCAACGTGCGCGAAGCAGTGGTCGAGGGGGGTGATGATCAGCATCACGTCGCCACGGTCGATTTTCACCACCGAGTTGCACTGCACTATGTTGGAAGTGTAGTTGTTGTGGGTGAGGAGTATTCCCTTGGGGTCGGCGGTGGTGCCGGAGGTGTAGGAAATATTGGCGTAGTCGCCGGGCTTTATGGATGCGATGCGCTCTTCGAGCTCGGGAAGGCGGGTCTTCAGGAATTCTTCGCCCATGCTGCGGAGCTCGCCCACATACATTTCTCCTTCCTGCAGGGGCAGGTCGTCAAGGACTATGATCTTTTCGATTGCAGGGCACTGGCCGATGACGCGGCGCACTTTGTCGATCTGGCTTTCGGAAGCGATGATGAAGCGGGAATCGGAGTGGTTGATACGGAAGGTGAGGTCGTAGTCCGACTCCAGCTTGAAGGAGAGGGGCACGTCGGTGCCGCCGGCGTACAGGACGCCCAATTCACTGAATATCCATTTGTTGCGTCCTTCTGAAATCAAAGCGACCTTCTCGCCTTTCTTCAGGCCGAGGGCCATGAAGCCGGCAGCGTAGATGCGGCCCTCTTCGCGGGTCTGCTTGAATGAAGTTTCTGTCCAGGTTTCTCCTACCTTTTCGCGCAGGAAAGTGTCATCGCCGTATTTGGCGGCATAATGATCGACAAAGTCGATAATGGTGTCAAAGGGTTTTTCCATATTTTTATTCGGGGAAGAGGCCATAGAGTTTGGCATCTATCATATTTGTGATTTGTTCAAAGTCTTCGGGGCGGTTGCCGAACTTGATATTGTCTGCGTCCACTATCAGCAGGTTGCCGGTGTAGCCGCTGATCCATTCTTCATACTTCTGGTTCAGGCCGGTCAGGTAGTCGATGCGTATGCTCTTTTCGTATTCGCGGCCGCGCTTCTCAATCTGGGAAATGAGGTTGGGGATGGACGAGCGAAGGTAGATCAGCAGGTCGGGAAGGCCGACCAGGGACATCATAAGGTCGAAGAGGTCGGTGTAGTTCTCGAAATCGCGCGTGCTCATCAGGCCCATGTCGTGGAGATTGCGGGCGAAGATGCGGGCGTCCTCGTAGATGGTGCGGTCCTGGATGATCACCTTGTCGGATTTGTTGATGTCGAGGATATCCTTGAAACGCTTGTTCAGGAAGTAGATCTGGAGGTTGAAGGACCAGCGCTCCATATCCTCGTAGTAATCTGCGAGATAGGGGTTGAAATCAACCGGTTCAAACCTGGGTGTCCACCCATAGTGGGCGGCGAGCATCTTGGTCAGCGTGGTCTTTCCGCTACCGATATTTCCAGCAATCGCTACGTGCATAATATCAAGTGTTACAAACTACAAAGATAACTATTTATTTGAATAGACCGTAGAGTTCGGCGTCGATTTTGTCTGTAATCGAAGCAAAATCCTCCGGATTGTGCTCAAAATCAAGGGAATCGGAGTCGATGGTCAGCAGCTTTCCCTGATAGCTGGATATCCATTCCTCATAGTGGCGGTTCAGGCCGGAGAGATATTCCAGGCTTATGGTCTGCTCGTAATCGCGCCCCCGCTTCTGGATCTGCGACACGAGGTGCGGCACCGAGGCCTTGAGGTAGATCAGCAGGTCCGGCGGGTTCACCATGGACATCATCAGGTTGAAAAGCTGCATGTAGGTGTCGTAGTCGCGTTCGGAAAGGTTGCCCTGCTCGCGGTTGTTGGCCACGAAGATGTGGACGCCTTCGAGGAGCGTGCGGTCCTGGATGATCACGTCCTTGGAAGAGGCGATCTCCAGCACGTCCTTGAAACGCTGGGCCAGGAAATAGGTCTCCAGGTTGTAGGACCAGCGCGGAATATCCTTGTAGTAGTCTTCCAGATAGGGATTGTAGGTCACCGCCTCGTATTTCGGGGTCCAGCCATAATGGTTGGCAAGCATGCGGGTGAGAGTGGTTTTTCCGCAGCCGATATTGCCAGCGATTCCGATATGCATGATGTCGTGTTTTGCTTTGTACAAAAATAAATAGATTTTCGTATTTTTGCCAATTAATTATGGAGATTTTTCGTTTCATATTCAATCCTCTCGGCGTGAACACATACGTGGTTTCCGGTGAGGCCGGCAAGTGCGTGGTCGTCGACCCCGGCTGCTACGACAGCAAGGAAAGGGAGGCCCTCTCTTCGTGCCTGAGGGAGAAGGGTTTCACCCCGGAAGCGGTGCTTCTCACCCACGGCCACATGGACCACATCTTCGGCGCCGCCTGGATACAGAAAACCTACGGCACACCCGTCTACATGGCCCGGGAAGACCTCCCGGTCATAGGCTATTACCAGCGCGTCGCCAAGTGGGGGCTCCAGGTCGCCGATCCGGAATTCACCACCACCGACATACGCGACGGCGCGCTCATCGACGCCGCCGGACTCAGGTTCAAGGTGATCACCACACCCGGCCATTCCCCGGGCTGCGTGTGCTACCTTGAGGAAGAGGAAAGCTTCATGTTTTCCGGCGACACGCTCTTTGCCGGCGCCATCGGCCGGAGCGACCTCTACATGGGCGAATACGACGATGAAATCCGTTCCATAATGAACAAGCTGATGGCCCTGGACGGCGACATCACGATATATCCGGGCCACGGAGGCCCCAGCACCATAGGCGCCGAGCGTGCCACCAACCCGTTCCTCGAACCATTCAACGAAAGGGAAGAGATTCCCGAACTAAACCAAGATACCCATGACCAAGATTGAGGCCGCAAGGCAGGAATACAAGGACTGGTGCTCCGCAGTGGGCATCGACACCATCGAAAAAGTCAACGAAGTAGTGGACTCAGGGGAAGCCATTTCCCTCATCAATCTCTGCGAAGCCCGGCAGGAACGCAAATACGCCGAGGCCGCCGACCAGATATTCTGGCGCCACAAACGCTCGAACATAGTGCTGATTTCCGGCCCCAGTTCCAGCGGCAAGACCAGCAGCTCGCTGCGTATCGCCCAGCAGTGCAAGGTGATAGGGCTTTCCCCGAAGGTCATCGAACTGGACAACTATTTCCGGCCCCGCGAGGAGACCCCGAAAGACGAAAACGGCGAATACGACTTCGAGTGCCTCGGAGCGATGAACGTCGAGCTCCTCAACGAGAACCTCAACGACCTGCTCGCAGGCAAGGAAGTCATCATCCCGAAGTTCAACTTCAAGGAAGGCCGCTCCGTGCTCGATCCGTCCAGGGCTATGAAGCTGGAAAAGAACGACATACTGTTCATGGAAGGCATCCATGCGCTCAATCCGGAGCTCACCTATGCCGTGGACCAGAAAAGGATTTTCCACATCTACATCTCCGCCCTCTCTTCCCTTCCCGGAGGCGAAAAGGTGCACAACAGCACCACGGACAAGCGCCTGCTCCGCCGCATCGTGCGCGACAACCGCGTGCGCGGCATCAGCCCCGAGGACAACATACTCCGCTGGCCTTCCGTGCGCCGTGGCGAGACCTACAACATCTTCCCCTTCGAGGAGAACGCCGACGTGGTGTTCAATTCCTCCACGCTCTACGACGTGCCGCTGCTGAAATACTACGCCGAGCCGCTGCTCTACGGCATTGCGGAGTCGTCTCCAGCCTACCCCAAGGCAAGCGAGCTCCTGGAGTTCCTGCGCAGGTGCAGCGCCCTGAAGCCCAACGAGATAGCGGCAATACCGCCCACCTCCATCATGCGCGAGTTCATCGGAGGCCAGACCCTGTAGAACGATGGTCCACGCCTCGGAGTTCATCCTGCTCTCCACGACGAAAGTGGGCGACAAATCGCTTGTCGTCCACACCCTGAGTCCGGAGTGGGGGCGCCGCAGCTTCATCACAAGCGTGTCCAGGAAGTCTCCGATGGCCCTTTTCATGCCCTTGTCGATTATAGACGGGGAGGTGGTGGAGAACAGCAAGTCCGACCTTTGGCGCCTTCGGGAACTCAGCATCAGCGAGCCGCTCGGCGGCATCCGGGGCGACATCCGAAAGAACACGATGACGCTCTTCATGAGCGAGGTGCTCTACCGCACGCTGAGGGACGGCAGTTTCGAAGAAGGCCTCTTCGAGTGGTGCCGGCGAAGCATCCTCACGCTGGACGCCCTTGAGAGCGACTTTTCCAACTACCACCTGCGTTTCCTTCTGGAGTTTGCCGGCGCGCTCGGCTTCTCCCCCACTTTCGAGGACCTGGCGCCCTTCGCGGGCGAGCAGTTGGGCGTGGTGAAGCAGCTGCTCGCAAGCAGCCCTGCCGAGACTCTGCTGATTCCTATGAACGGCGTCCAGCGCAACGCCGTGGCTTCGCTCCTTTTGGACTACATCGGCTACCACACCGACTCCCAGATCAACATCCGCTCCCTCCAGGTGCTGAGGGATTTGTACCGGTAACAGAAGCTATTTAAGGGAGTCAGCGAGGTAGGGACCGGTGACGGAGGCGGGGTCGGAGGCGAGCTGCTCCGGAGTGCCGGAGGCGACGATGAGCCCGCCGCGGCGGCCGCCCTCGGGGCCCATGTCGAAGATGTAGTCCACGCTTTTCAGAATATCGGGATTGTGCTCGATGATGATGACGGTATTGCCCTGGTCGACAAGCTTTTGGAGCACGTCAAGGAGGGTTTTTATGTCTTCGAAGTGCAGGCCGGTGGTGGGCTCGTCGAGCATGTAGAGGGTGTTGCCTGTGGCTGTTCTGTAGAGTTCGGCGGCAAGTTTCATACGCTGGCTCTCTCCTCCGGACAGGGTCACGCTCGACTGGCCCAGGTGGATGTAGCCCAGGCCCACGTCCAGGAGAGCTTTCAGTTTCGGGGCGATCTTCGGATGGTTTTTGAAAAACTCATACGCCTCCGAGACGGGCATTTCCAGCACTTCGCTTATATTCTTGCCCTTGTATTTGACTGCGAGGGTATCTTCCTTGTAGCGGCGGCCCCTGCAGGCGTCGCAGACCACTGCCACCGACGGCAGGAAATTCATCTCCACGACCTTGATTCCGGCGCCCTTGCACTCCTCGCAGCGGCCGCCGGGGACGTTGAAAGAAAAGCGTCCCGCCTTGAAGCCGCGCACCTTGGCGTCGTTGGTCTCTTCGAACAATTTACGGATATCGTCGAAAACGCCCGTGAAAGTGGCCGGGTTGGACCTCGGGGAGCGTCCGATAGGGGCCTGGTCTATCTCTATGACCTTATCTATATTCTCAATCCCCTCAATGCCGGAATAAGGCAGCGGTTTCTGCTTCAAATGGTAGAAGCGCCCCTTCAGTATGGGCATCAGCGTCTCGTTGATAAGCGAGCTCTTGCCGCTTCCGGAGACTCCGGCCACTCCGATGAAGCAGCCGAGCGGGAAGGATATGTCTATGTTTTTCAGGTTGTTGCCGCTTGCTCCGCGAAGGGTGATGAATTTGCCGTTACCCTTCCTTCGGACGGAAGGGACCTCGATTATCCGCTCGCCGAGTAGGTATGCGGCCGTGATGGAATCTCCGCCGATTTCTGCGGCGGGACCATTGTAACACAGCTTGCCTCCGAGGGCTCCTGCACCCGGCCCCACGTCCACGAGCCAGTCGGCGGCACGCATCGTTTCTTCGTCGTGCTCCACCACGACCACGGTGTTGCCTTCGTCGCGAAGTTTCTTCAGGGATGCGATAAGCTTGCGGTTGTCCCTCTGGTGGAGACCTATGGACGGCTCGTCAAGGATATAAATGACGCCCACCAGTTTGGATCCTATCTGCGTCGCAAGCCTGATACGCTGGCTCTCGCCGCCGGAAAGGGAAGCGGTGGCGCGGTCCAGGGAAAGGTACTCAAGTCCCACGTCCACAAGGAACTGCAGCCTGTCGTCAAGCTCCCGGAGCACGTCCCGTGCCACCGCCTTGCCGCGTCCGGACAGAGTGCCTCCCAGGGAGCGTATCCACTCCAGCAGTTCGGAGATTTCAAGGGTGGAGACCTCCGAAATAGTGCGCCCGTCTATCTTGAAGCAGTTCGTCTCTTCCTTGAGACGGGTGCCGTGGCACTGCGGGCAGACGATGCGGTCTTCCACGTCTTCGACCACTCCTTCCCAAGTGGCCATCTGGGTCATGTTCCCCTCGCCGATGCGGTAGAGGTCGTCGGAGCCGTAGACCAGCATGGTCACGCACTCCTGCGGCAGGTCGGCAATGGGCTCATAGAGGGAAAAATTGTGCTTGCGCGCTATTGCACGCACTATTTCGAACTTCCGGTTGTCGCGGACCTTCCCCAGGGGCACTATGCCTCCGTCGGCAACGCTCATCGACGGATCCGGGATAATGGACTCAGGGCTCACGTCCGGCACGGAGCCAAGGCCCTTGCAATACGGACAGTAGCCTTCCGGGGAATTGAAGGAGAAAGTGTGCGGGGCCGGCTCCTGGAGGGAAATTCCGGACTCCGGGTCCACAAGGTGCTTGGAGAAATGCCGCAGCGAGCCGTCGGAAGGGTCGAGCACGGCCACGGATCCCTTGCCTATGCCGATGGCTCCGGCCACCGACCTGCGCACCCTCGATTCGTCGCCCTCGCCGGGCTTGAGTTTGTCCACCACCAGTTCGATGAAATGGGCTTTGTAGCGGTCCACGGCCTCGGTCTCGGCCAGTTCGCATATCTCGCCGTCGATGCGTATCTGGGAATAGCCGCGGCGGCGCATCTGTTCGAAGAGCTCGCGGTAGTGGCCTTTTCGGCCCCGCACCAGAGGAGCCAGCAGCACGCATTTGCGCCCGGCATACTCTTTCATTATGAGGTCGACAATCTGCGAATCTGTATAACGGACCATCTCCTTGCCGCTCACCGGGGAATAGGCGGTGGAGGCCTTGGCGTAGAGAAGCCGCAGGAAGTCGTAGATTTCCGTGATGGTGCCTACCGTGGAACGCGGATTGGCGCTGGTGGTCTTCTGCTCTATGGCTATGATGGGGCTCAGGCCGTCGATGCTTTCCACGTCGGGCTTTTCAAGGATGCCCATGAAGTGCTTGGCATACGGCGAGAGGGTGTTCATGTAGCGGCGCTGCCCCTCGGCATAGATGGTGTCGAAGGCGAGGGAACTCTTGCCGCTGCCGCTCAGGCCTGTGATGACCACGTACCTCCCGCGCGGAATATCCACATCCACGTTTTTCAGGTTGTGGGCCCTTGCGCCCCGTATCTTTATGAATTCTTCAGCCATAGAATTGTCCTATTTGATGCAGGCAAAATGCGTAAGTAGCTATAGGGTTGGGGGTTAGCGAGCGCGGTCGACGAAGGCGCGGAAGAGCTCAAGCCAGCGGGAGTCACCGGCGCGGAGCATCTTTTCAGGATGGAACTGCACAGCCCAGACCAGGTCGGTCTCCCAGGCCTCGACGATGCCGTCGGCAGCGCGGGCCGTGACCGTGATACCCGGGGCTTCGTCCTTGACGGCCTGATGGTGCATCGAGTTCACAATCAACGAGTCAGGGCCGTAGATACGGGCGAGCACGCACCCTTCCCGGAGCCCAATGGGATGCACTACGTCACTGTGGCAGACGCCCTTCTGGGACGGAAGGTCCTGCCACAGGGTGCCGCCCAGCACTACATTCAGCAGTTGGGAGCCCCGGCAGATAGCCAGGATGGGCTTGCCGGCAGAGAGAGCGGCACGGGCGAGGAGCACGTCGCTGGTGTCCCTTGCGGCATCCACCTCCACCGTCTCATTCCACACTATCTCACCGTACCACGCCGGATCCACATCCTCCCCGCCGGAGAACACAATGCCGTCCAAAGCGGCGACAACGGCCCGGGCCTCCTCCTCGGTGCGGACTGTCGGAATCACCAGCGGCACTCCCCCGGCGCGCGATACCGCATCGGTGTAGGTGGTGGGGAGCAGGGTGCTGCCGGAGCCGCTGCGGGAGCAGCTCACGCCCACCACAGGTGCATGATTGCGGGAGCACGCAAGCAGCGCAGCCCCCGCAATCAGCATCAGTATCAATAATTTAGCCCTACTTGATACCATACTTGGCAAGGATGGCGAGGATGGGCTTCTCAATGGACTTGCTCCAGAGATAGTAGCCGTGGTCGTCGGGATGTGTGCCGTCCACGGAATACTCGTGGCTGCCCTTCGCGCAGGCGTCGGTCTGGATGAAATAGACGTCGGCATACTTGGGATCCTTGAGCAGTTCGTCGAACAGCGTGCTGGCCATATCCTGCTTGGCCTGCTCCTTTGCGTTGTAGGTCAGGGAGAAGTTGCGGGCCTCACGGTAGATGGTCTGCTGGAAGATGAGGGGCTTGCCCGGGTGGGCGGCTATCATGCGGTCGATGAACGGCTGGAGACGCTCCTTGATCATCTTGTAGTCGGGATTCGAGAAAGCGTCGAACACGTAGGCGTCGGCATCGACATTCTCAAGCACGGCGGCGAAATACGGCTGCATCTTGCAGTTGCCGCTCATACCGAAGGCAAGCACCTGCAGGCCGGTGTGGCGCATGAACTGCATAGGGTAGCTCATGCCGGGACGGCTTGTGCTGATGCCGTGGGTGTAGGAGGAGCCGTGGAAGACGACCTTGCCGCGGAACTGTCCGTCGAGCCTCTGGATATATGAGCCCACGGTGGTGCCTATCTTGCAGGAACGGATCTCGCAATAGTTCGGGAGATAGAGGATGCACTCCTTGTCGCCTGGAGCCATGTCCTTGATCAGCACGAGGTTGTCGCCTCCTTTTTCAGGCTTGGTGGCGCCGGATGCGGCCCACTGCCACTCGCCCTTCTTGTTCTTGATGTAGAGGTCGTAGCCGCGGTAGGCGATGGGCATCGTGGCCACTGAGTTGTAGAGCTGGCCCCATTCGGTCTGGACGCTGATGGAGGTCGCGTTGGTCTTGAAGATGACGGCAAGGCCGGCAGGGACTCGGGCCTGGAAGTTCTCACCCTTGGTCATACCCTTGTACTTGACCGTGTCGATACGGTGGTAGGGGTTGGGGGTGTCGTAGAACATCTTGCCCACCAGGCCTATATCGCAGGCCTCGGTGAAGCTGTAGCTGGTGCCCTTGGGGGTCGTGGGGTTGTCGATGACAGCCTGGAGCTGGGCGAAATGCTTGTCGTCGTAGGACTTGGTCACGTTGTAGAGCTTCGGGGCGCAGGAAACGGCGAGAAGCAGGACAACGGCTGCATAGAATACTTTCTTCATATAGCTTTGTTTTTAGTGTATGATCGTTCCACAAATATAATAAAAATATCACGCGCTGCCAATGAGCAGCAAGGCAAGTCCGGCGGCCATCATCAGCAGGTTGAGACTCTTCTCCCTTATGTTGCCTTCCCGGAAGAGCAGGGCGCCGCAGACGAAGGTCACGATTATGGAAGTGCGGCGCACGGTGGAGATTATGCTCAGCAGGGCGTCGGGCTGCTTGAGGGAGAAGAAATACAGCATATCGGCTCCGGTGATAAGCACGGCCACGAGAAGGAGGGTCCAGTCCCAGCGGAATGGGGGCACAGATTCTTCGCTGCGCTCAGAATGACAAACAAGGCGACTGACAAGGACGCAGAGGGCGAGGAGAAGGGTGATGAAAAGATTGGTCCAGCTCTGCACGAAAAGGGGCTCGAGCGCGGACATTATGTGCTTGTCGTACAGGGCGCTGGCAACCCCGGTGAGGATTGAGATTCCAAGGTAGATAAAGCCGACCCGCCGCACTTTGGCGGGAGCGTCCTTGCGGCTGGTGTGGCCCAGCAGGAAGAGCGCCCCGAGCACTATAGCCACGCCCAGCCACTGCATCCAGTCGAGCTTTTCCCCGAATATCAGCACCGAGAACAGCACCACGAAGACAGGCCGCGAGCCCTTGAAGGTGCTCACGGTGGTGAGCGGCAGCAGCTTCAGCGCAGCCAGCCCGGACACCCATGAAGCTGTGACCAGCACTGCCTTCAGCAGCAGCTGCAGATGGTCTTTCAGCGGCCCTACCCTGAGGAAAGGACAGAGGAAAAGGGTTGAAAAAGCAGTCGCCACGAGAAGAACGGTGAGCACACCGTTCTTCCGCAGCGCCTGTTTCTTGGCCACATCGTAGAGGCCCAGAAGTATGGCGGACAGAACCGCCAGTAAAAGCCACATTATTACTTAACTTCAACCCAGCGGCCGGGCACGAGTGCGGCGCAGGTCGCATCGTACATTGCCGTACAACTCACGGCCGGCAGATAGAAGCGGCCGGGATACGTTGCAATGATCTTGGTGTCTATAGTCACGCTTCCTCCTGCAGGCAGGTCGAAGAAGCTGTAGACCCTGTCGTCACGGATGTCCTGATAATCGACTCCGGAAGGATAGGATACAGACTGGGAATAGAGCCTGTCGTTCTGTATCTCCCAGCCGGAAGGGAACTTGTGGTTGAGGGCAATGTCCTTGATGCGGGCCGAACCGGTGTTGGTCACGGTCACGACCACACGCACAGTCCTGCCGCGGGAAAGAGTGTCGACGCGCACGGGATTACGGTCCTGGTCCACATAGCTGACAGTCATCTTCAGCCTGTTGCTGACGGCCTTCTCCTGGGATGCCGGAGGTATGCCGGTCACGGAAGCGACCGCATAGAGATTGCCGGCGGACGCGTTGTCGATCTTCACCGTAACCTTCTTGTCGCCATCCTTCACGGGCAGCGTGACGGTCTCGAAGCACTTGTTGCCGCTGAACTTGAAGGTCTTTCCGCCGGCCGTGCAGCTGGCCTGGACGCCGCCGGCGTTGGCGCGGGCGTAGTCACAGACGGAGTAGAGGCTCCATGCGGTGGACTGTGTGCTCATATACACCGACTTGTCGTTGAGACGTCCGGCAATGGCTTCGGCAAGCTTGAAGGCGTCTTCCTTGCGGCCGAGCAGGAGCATGGTCTTCAGGGCGACGGCGCGGTTGCGGTCGGAGCTGCCGTAGGCCTCGTAGATCGTGTCGTCATACTTCAGGGATGCGGTCAGTTCGCGCGCCACGTTCTTCTTGCCGTCGATGGCATAAGCAGCGGCAAGCAGCCAGGCAGCTCCCGCAGGCATCTTCTTCACCTTCTCACGGAGCAGGTTCATGGCGCTGCGCTGAGGCTTGCCGGCGGAGGCAAGGGCAAACACGCCGTAAGCCCTGGCGGTGGCCTCTTCCTTGGTGTTGGTGACTTCCCTGCCTAGCCAGGAGATGATTTCCTTCTTAAGGTCGGCGGGAACGGCATATCCGGCATCCTCTGCCTCCTTGAGGAAGTGGAGGGCGTAGGCGGTGCCGAAGAGGGATGAATAGTTGGAGCCGGGCCAGTAGGTCAGCGAGCCGTCGCTCTTGCGGTAGTTCTGGAGCCTGCGGATGGCGCCTTCGATGTTGATGCGGCTACGCACGCGGACATTTTCGTCGCAGGTCATCACCTTGTCGAGGTAGAGCTGCGGGAATGCGGCGGAAACCGTCTGCTCAAGGCATCCATAAGGGTACTGGAGCAGATATTTCAGGCGGGTCTGGAGGTCGATTGCAGGGATGGTGGAGAGCTCGAGCACGGCGCTGTTGGTGCCGGGCGTGCCGAACAGGTCGGCGGAAAGCTCCTTGGAGGCCCCGGCGGCAAGCAGCAGGGTGTTGCCCTTAGTGACCTCGGGATTGGGATTGAGCACGTCGATCTCGACGTCGCTGGTGGACTTGTCGCCGGAAGATTCAGCGACAGCGCTCACGTGGGCGATGCCGGTGGCGTCCTTCACCTTTATTTCGAAGTACTCGATGGTCTGGCCGGCCTTGCCCGCCTGCACTGTCTTGGTGGCGGGACCCACCACCTCCACGAGATCGTCGGCCTTGATGCTGAGCTTGACGGAACCGACGTTGTCTTTGAGTGTTATCAGGGTCACGGGGACCTTGATGGTCTCACCGATGTTCATAGCCCTCGGGAGCGTGGCCTGCACCATCACGGGCTTGGTCACGGCCACGTTGGCGGCGCTGCTGCCCTGGGCCTTGCCGTCGGTGGCGATGACCATGGCGCGCAGGGAACCTATATACTGGGGCACATTGAAGCTGTGGCTGCCCGACTTGCCGGCCTTCAGGGTGAAGGGGCCGAAGTAGGCCACCACCGGCTTGAAGCGCTGGGCGTTCTGCGGCTTGATGTTCACGACCGCCTCTTCGTCACCACCGATTGCAAACAGCTGCTCGATCTTGCCGCCGTAGGCGCCGATCACGTCGTCGTACTGGTCCCAGGTGCGGACGCGGAGGGCTTCCTTGGCGTAGAAGGCGTTCCAGGCGTCAGGGGTCTTGAATGAAGTCAGGCCGAGGAGCCCTTCGTCCACGAGGGCCACGACATAGCTCATCGCCTTGCCGTTCTTCTCCTTGACCTTGAACTTGAGGGTGGTCTCGGGCTTCACCTCTGCGGGCACGTCGATCTGCGGCTCCAGATGGGACGCAGCATCGGCGACACCCAGGTTCTGCACGCCGTAGAGACGTATGGGAGCGTCGTTGAGGGTGCTCGCATGGGGCTGCACGAGGGTGACGAACGCATAGACGTTCGGGAGCATGTCGGCAGTCACAGGCACCTGGATTTCAGTGCTTTCGCCCTTGCACTCAATCCATTCGGTGCGGAGTATGCGGCCGCCCTTCTCCAGGGAAAGGAGAGCCCTATTGCCGGGGGCCGAAGGGATCACGAGCTTCGCGGTCTCGCCCACGTTGTAGCTTTCCTTGTTGGCGGAGATGGCCAGGCGGGCTGCAGCGTCGGACTGGTTGCCGGAGCCGCTGCCGTAGTTCTCATACACCTCGCAGAGCATGGAGGTGGAGTGTCCGCCGGCCTCGTCGCTGACGCGGATGAAATAGAGTCCGTCGGGGGCGTTCTTCCAGTCATAGGTGAAGCTGCCGGTGCCGGAAACGGCGGAGATGTGCTTGTCGAAGAAGATCTCCTTGCTCTTTCCGGACATGTAGCTGGCCATCTGGGAAGCGGAATTCCACCACCAGCTCCAGTCCACGTGGCAGATTTCCACGTGGAGGTCGGACACCGTCACGGGCTTGCCGTCCGGGCCCACGGTCACGACGTCGAACTTGTGCGGCGCACCGGCCTTGATGTATTCCTCACCCCACTGGGTGGTGTTCTTTTCGGTCTTCAGGCCCACGTAGGCATCGAACGGGGACATCTTGAAGCTGAACCAGGAGGAACTGAATTCGCCGCCGGGCTCGAAGGCACGCATGGTGAAGGCTATGTTCAGCATTCCGGGCACGCCCTCGCCGCGCAGGTCCATGTTGGTGTTGACCTGCACCTGGCCGTTCTCGTCGGTGAGCATATCGCCGTAGCGGCGGGACTGGGACTCGAAGGCGCGGGACTCATCCTTGAAATCGTAGGCCTCGTAGCCCTTGAAGGAGGTCTTGGCGTTGGTCAGTTCCACGTCGCCGTTGACCTTCAGGCCGCTGCCGGGAGCACCGTAGAGCCAGTTCACGGAGATGGTGCCCACGCAGGAGCTCTTCGGGATGAGCAGCTTCTGGTCGAACTGGAGGTCGATGTCGAGCTTGTTGGGCTTGACGGTCTCTATCTTGATCTGCTTGGAGAAGCTCTGGCCGCCGACCTTCACGCCCACGCGCCACTGGCCCGTGGGGGCGTCGGCATCCGTGGTGAAGGGGAAATGGTAGATGTGGCTGCCGTCATTACGGACGGTTACGGTGCGGGTGACCTGGCCGTCGGGATTGTAGAGTTCGGCCACCACGGGGTGTCCTATCGGAAGCTCCGAGCCCTCGGTCATGGTGATGGCCGTGACGTGGAGGGTGTCGCCGGGACGCCATACTCCGCGCTCGCCGAAGATGTAGGTCTTCAGGCCGCCGGGAGCGGTGGTGCCGCTGACGTCGAAGTTGCTGGTGGACAGGGACTTCTCATACTTGAGCGCGAGGTAGGCGGCGCCCTTGTCGGAAGAGGCGGTCACGTAGGTGCCGGAGCCGCCGGCAGGGAATGAGATGCGGCCGTCCTTGTCGGTCACGCCCTTGCCGAGCTCCTGGAGCACGTCGTCGTAGAGCTTCACCTTCACGCCCTTGAGAGGGGCGCCGGAGAGTATGTCGCAGGCAAAGACTTCGGTCTTGTTGCTGCCGCTCTTGGCTATTAGGGCCACGTCGCTGGCAAGCAGGAAGGTGCTGCGCTCCTCGTAGGTCTCATAGTCGCCGAAATAGGAGTCGCTGTCCCAGAAATCCTCCTCTTCCAGGGGCTCCTCGCCGCGGACTTCCACGAAATAGATGGCGCCCGGCTCGGGCTTTATCAGCTCGTCCATGCTGATGGCGTAGTTTCGCACGGTGCGCAGATGGGGAGCATCCGTGCTGCCGAGCACCACGGTGGTGTCGGTGAGCACGCGGGCCACCTTGGACAGGTTGTAGCGGGTCTCGTAGGATTCGAACTGCATGAACTGCAGAATGTTGCTGGTGAAGACCTTACGCACGCGGAAACGGGCCTTCGCGTAGCCGTAGGAGCTGAACAGGATGTCCATCTTGCCGGTCGAAGGGAGTATGGAGCCCTTGCTGACCAGCTTGATCTGGGGAGCCTCGGGAGACTCTGTCTCGGTGGCCTCGTCGCCTTCGTAGGCATCGTAGGTGTTTTCCACAACTGCTACCTGCGCGGCAGTTTCGGGGGCATCGGGAGAACCGGCAGCGGGTTCTTTTCCCTGATTCTCTTCGTTGCAGGCGACGCAGACCGTAACCGCGGCCAGTGCGCTCAAGAATAGTTTGGTTAGTTTCATATATTTTGGTTATTTTTGTTCCTGATGTCCAAATATAAGAAATTATTTTTGATATTGAGCCCCCTGCTGCTCCTATATATTTTCTGCCTGCCGTGGAAAATGTTCCGTGCGCCCGTGAGCGCGACGCTGACAGCGGCCGACGGGACCCTCCTCGGGGCGCGTATCGCAGCGGACGGACAGTGGCATTTTCCCCCTGCCGAAAGCGTTCCGGACAAGTTCGCAAAATGCATAGTCTGCTATGAAGACAAGCGCTTCTGGTGGCACCCTGGCATCGATTTCCTGTCGATAGGCAGGGCCATAAGGCAGAACGCCCGCAAGGGCGAAGTGGTCAGCGGAGCCAGCACCATCACCATGCAGGTCATACGCCTGAGCCGCCCCGACGCCCCGCGCAACATACCGGAAAAACTGCTGGAAGCGGTGATGGCCACCCGCCTGGAACTGAGGCACTCGAAGCGCAAGATACTGCTCCTGTATGCCTCCAACGCCCCATTCGGCGGCAACGTGGTGGGCCTGGATGCAGCAGCCTGGCGCTACTTCGGCCGCTCTGCCGACAACCTCTCCTGGGCAGAGAGCGCCACGCTCGCCGTGCTGCCCAACTCCCCCGCCCTGATCCATCCCGGCCGCAACCGGGAGCGCCTGCTGGAAAAGCGCAACTTCCTGCTGGACAAGCTCTGCGCCGAGGGCACTATAGACGAGCTGGAGTGCGAGCTTGCCAAGGACGAGCCCCTGCCCGACAAGCCTATGCCAATGCCGGACAAGGCCTACCACCTGCTGGAGCGGCTCCGGGCGCAGGGCGGCGACAAGGCCTACAAATGCTCCATAGACCCCGCCCTGCAGGAGCGCGTCAACCTGCTGGCCCGCAACTACTTCGAAATCTACCACGGCAATCTCGTGGACAATATGGGCATCCTGGTGCGCAGCGTCCGCACAGGCGAAATCCTCGCCTATTACGGCAACACCAGGGGCCTTGCCCCCGGCCTTCGCGGAGCCGACGTGGACATGATTCCCGCCCGGCGCTCCAGCGGCAGCACCCTCAAGCCGCTGCTCTATGCCGCAATGCTCCAGAGCGGCCGCATACTCCCCTCCTCGCTCATCAAGGACACCCCCTACCACCACGACAACTTCTCGCCGCACAACTACCTCCGCACCTTCGACGGAGCCGTGCCGGCAGACGAGGTCATACAACGCTCCCTCAACGTGCCCTCGGTGCGTATGCTGGAGCAGTACGGCGCCCCCCAATTCCTTGAGCTGCTGCGCGATATGGGATTCACGTCCATCGACAAGGATGCCGACCACTACGGCCTGTCGCTCATCCTGGGCGGAGCCGAGATCACCCTCGAGACCCTGGTCGGGGCCTACCGCGAGATGGCGGCGTCCCTGACCGACGACGCGGTGGGCACCAAAAAGATACCCCTCGGGCGCGGAGCCTGCTGGCTCACGTTCGAAGCCCTTTCCAAGGCGGGCCGCCCCGAAGAGGAGGCTTCCTGGATGGGCTACAGCTCTTCGGGCAGGATAGCCTGGAAGACCGGCACCAGCTGGGGCAACCGCGACGCCTGGAGCGTGGGCGTGAACCGCGACTACGTGGTAGGCGTGTGGGTGGGCAACAGCGACGGCGAAGGCCGGGCGCAGATGACCGGCGTCAGCTACGCTTCCCCGGTGATGTTCAACGTGTTCTCTGCCCTTCCCGCCTCCCGGTGGTTCAGCAAGCCGCTGGACGACCTGGTGCCGCTGGAAGTGTGCGCACGCAGCGGTCTGCCCGCCTCCGGAGTGTGTCCGGAGCGCGACACGGTGTGGGTGCCCGACATAGAGCAGCGCCCCGACGAGTGCCGCTTCCACAGGGTGGTCCACCTCGACGCAGATGAGCGCTATATGGTCAACAGCAGCTGCTACCCCGTGGAGAAGATGGTCGAAAAAGTCTGGTTCGTGCTGCCCCCGGCGATGGAGTGGTACTACATGAAGAACCACCTGGACTACAGGCCTTTGCCTCCGAAGCACCCCGATTTCGACGCCGCCTCCGACACCCGGAATCCCATCGAAATCCTGTATCCCCATCCCGGCGTCACGGTCGTGACCACTGTGGATCTGACCGGACGCGAACAGGGCGTGGTGGTGCGCGCCGCCCACAGGGACCCCCACGCAGTGCTCTACTGGCACCTGGACGACCAGTACCTGGGCAAGACCACCGGCGACCACGACCTGCTGATAAGGCCCGAGCCCGGAGAGCACGTGCTCGTGGTGATGGACGAGGGAGGCGCCAGCAGAAGCGTGGCATTTACCGCAAAATAGTTATATTTGCACCGATATGAACAAGTTTATGGAACTTGCCATCCGCGAAGCGCGCGAAGGCATCGAGCAAGGACACGGGGGCCCCTTCGGCACCGTAATAGTCAAAGACGGAGAAATAGTGGGACGCGGCCACAACTGCGTGCTGCGCGACAACGACGCCACCTGCCATGGCGAAGTGGCGGCAATACGCGACGCCGGACGCCGCCTGGGCACCTTCGACCTCAGCGGCTGCGAGCTCTACACCACCGGCGAGCCATGCCACATGTGCCTATGCGCCTGCATGTGGGCTAATATCAGCAAGATATACTATGGCTGCAACATCGCCGACAACGGCCTGATCGGCTTCCGCGACGACAAATTCGACAAAATCTTCGGCGGCCGCGACAAACTGGAAGGTTATATGACCGAAATCGACCGGGAAGAATGCCTCCAGCTCTTCCGCGACTACATGTCGATGCACCACGAAAACTACTAGGCCGTTGTCATTCTGAGCGTTCCCCCGCTGTCATTATGAACGCTCGATGCTGTCATTCTGAGCGCAGCGAAGAATCTCCTGTCCCTGGCGCAGGTCCCCCAGCGTTCTGGTGCAGGTCCCCCGGCTTTCTGGCGCAGGTCCGAAAAAGTACTGGGGACCTGCGCCGTAAATCGACAATCTACAGCCTTTCAGCGGCGCCGGTCCTCCACAAAAAAACAGACCTGCGCCGCTTGATAGGGGGACTTGCACCGCTTGACATGAGAACCTGCGACGGGCAAGGCCCAGTGTCATTCTGAGCGTAGCGAATAATCACTATTCAATATTAGGAGTATAAAGATATACTCCATCTTTTACTTTACAATAATTGTCGAGATTAGACAGACCATTATCAATTGGCAATTCCTCGGCAAAATACTCTATTGCGGATGATAAACAATTTGTAATTATTACTTTACGGGCATTGTTCTCTTCTCCTCGATTGGAGCAATTAATGTATATATCACCAGATGGTGCGACACAGATTTGATGTAAGACCATGCTTGGATACTGCAGATGGAATGATCTATATGCATGGCATATTCGTGAAACAGCATGCCACTCATTAGTATTCCTAGGAATTGTATCAAATAAAATATCGTCTTGAGGCCATCTGTCGGTCTGTTTATATATTGAATCTATCTGTGGCTGTGACAATAATACTTTTCTAATTGTACTGCTGTCGCAATTATCACGAATGACTGTGCTATAATGTTTACCATAATAGTTTACATGATAAACATCCGAACGCATAAACGCGGAATAATCTGAAAATGTCGCCAACTCAGATCCTTTAACGGCATCACTATACTCGGAAATAGATATCGGTACGGAGCATAGTGATAAACCTAAAAGGATAAAGAGCAGCAATACACAGTGTTTTGCGGTATTTAATCGGTTTTGCATGAATAATCACAGCTTTGATTGAGCGCAGCGAAGAATCTCCGGCCTCAGTTTTCTACCCAGAGATAGACCTTGTCTCCCCGGCGGACGTGCTCGCCGGAGGGGCCGGCGGGGATGGCGACCGAGCAGCGGACTCCCTTGGGGGCAAGCTCGCAGGGCTCCATATTCACGCGCATGTCGCCCACGACAGTCTGGGTGACGCCGCTGGTGGGACCGATGATGACCAGTTCGTCCCCGAGCCGGAGATCGGTGGCTTCGACGGTGATTTCCGCCACGCCTATACGGTCGAACCAATTGCTTATCTTCCCGCAGTAAACCTTGCGCCTGGTGGCCTGGGAGCCATAAATCGCGCTCCACTCCCCGAGCCGTGCGCCCTGGTAGTAGCCGTCCCAGAAGCCCCGGTTGAACACTTCCGCAAGGCTCGCCTTCAGCGATGCAGCGAGTTCCGGGGTGAAGCTGCCGTCCAGCACGGCGTCGGCCGCCTTGCGGTAGCAGGAAGTGCAGCGCAGCACGTAGTCCGCGCTCCGGGCCCTTCCCTCAATCTTAAGCACCCGGACTCCGCTTTCGATTATCCGCGGCAGGAACTCTATGGTGCAGAGGTCCTTGGGGGACATTATGTACTTGTTGTCGATGTCCAGCGTGTAGCCGGTCTCGAGGTCGCGCACTTCGTAGCCCCTGCGGCAGACCTGCATGCAGGCGCCCCGGTTGGCGGACTCGCCGTAGGCGTGCAGGCTCAGGTAACACTTGCCGCTGACGGCCATGCAGAGGGCGCCGTGGGCGAACATTTCTATGCGCACCGGCTCCCCGGAGGGGCCGCAGATGCCTTCGCGCTCCACGGCTTCGGATATGTCGCGCACCTGGTCCAGATTGAGTTCACGGGCAAGCACCACCACGTCGGCCCAGCGCGACCAGAAGCGCAGCGACTCGATGTTCGAAATGTTGAGCTGTGTGGAGGCGTGAACCTCCAGGCCTATGCTCCTGGCATACTCCACGGCGGCGATGTCGGACGCGATGACGGCATCCACGCCTGCCGCCTTCGCGGCATCGAGTGCCTCGCGGGCCGGTTGCAGGTCCTCCTGATAGAGGATGATGTTCAGGGTCAGGTAGGCCTTCGCCGAGGCCTCGTGGCAGAGGCGCACTACTTCTTCGAGGTCTTCGGGGGCGAAATTATTGGCGCTGTGGGAGCGCATGTTGAGGCGCCCGACGCCAAAATACACCGAATCGGCCCCGCCCTGGAGAGCAGCGTGCAGGCACTCGAAATTGCCCGCCGGCGCCATTATTTCGATTCTGTCCATTACTCGAATCTAAAGTCTTTTGCCTTGCGGAGGGCTTCATGGAGCTGGGTGTCGTAGCGGAGGCGGAGCTTCACTCCGTCGGGCTGGAAGTAGTAGCGCACCACTATCTCCTCTTCTATGAAGGGCACGATCTCGTCTTTCTTGATGCGGAGAAACTCCTCCTTTTCCATGTCAAGCGCCTTTCCGAGGGCGTCAAGTTCCTTGGACATGGCCTCTTCGAGACCGTCGCGCGAGAGTTCCTTCCGCACGAGGTCGAAGTAGGTCTTGGCGCTGGAGCGGTAGTCGAATTCCTTGCCTTTGGCAAATTCGATGAAGTCGTCGTAGTCGGCATCGGAAAGGAAGAATTCGTCGGTGGGAGGAATGGAAGTGTGCTTCCGTACATATTCGAGCGCATACTGTTCCACGACCCCGTTGAGCACCAGGGAATAGGTCAGGCGGCTGTAGTCGCGGGGCTTGACATCGATGTCGGGGGTGATGCCGCCGCCGTCGCGCACCGTGCGTCCCATCGCCGTCTTGAACTCGTGGGTCAGGGAATCGGGGATGTGGCCCACGCTGCCGTCTTCATTGCGATGGGAATAATCGATTGCCTGCACGCAACGGCCGCTGGGGGTGTAGTATTTGGCGGAGGTCATCTTGAGCTGGCCGCCATAGGGCAGCGGACGTATGCTCTGCACCAGGCCCTTGCCGAAGGTGCGGGTGCCTATGATGATTGCCCTGTCGAGATCCTGGAGGGCTCCGGACACGATTTCGGAGGCTGAAGCCGAGCCGGAATCGACCAGCACTATCAAAGGAAGATTCGTGTCCAGCGGGGCTTTTGTGGTGCGGTTGGTGTAGGAACTGCCGGCTTCACGGCCCTTTGCGGTCACCACCACGGAGCCCTTGGGCACGAAGATGGACACGATGTCCACGGCCTCGGAGAGCAGGCCGCCGCCGTTGCCGCGCAGGTCCAGCACCAGGGTGTCGAGCTGCCCGCCCTTGCGCATCTGCTCCACTGCCTTGCGCATCTGCTCGCCCACGCCTTCGGTGAAGCCGCTCTGGAGGATGTAGCCGGTGTGCGGAGCCACCATTCCGGCATACTGGATATCGGGCAGGTGGATGGTGCGGCGGGTGATCTTGATGTCTTTGATTTCACCGGTATGGACCTTTTTCACCTTGAACACCACCTTTGTGCCGGGGGTGCCGCGCATCTTTTCGCTGCACTCGGCGCTGGTGAAGCCCTTGACGCTCACGCCGTCGATGGTCATGATCTCGTCGCCTGCGCGCAGGCCGGCTCCCCAGGCGGGCGAATCCTTGTAGGGCTCGTTGATTATGACGTTGCCCTGCGGGTCGGGCTTGTAGATGACGGCGCCTATGCCTCCGTAGCTCTTGTTGATCATCATACGGAGGTCTTCGTTCTCTTCCTCAGGCACATAGACGGTGTAGGGGTCGAGATTGGAAAGCATCGCGTCGATGCCGGCGCGCTCTATGCGGTCCACGGGCAGGGAGTCCACGTAGGCGCGGTTGAGTTCCTTGACGATGGCGCTGTGGATTTCCGTCCACTTGCCGAGCTTGAAGCTCTTCGACTGGGCCCCGGCCTGAAGAGAGACCGCGAGCAGCAGAATGCAGATTATTGATTTACGCATAAATTCTCCTTTATCCATTGAGCCATGGCGCGGAGGGCCTTGCCACGGTGCGAGATGGCGTTTTTGACTTCTTCCGGGAGCTCCGCGACGCTGCGGTCGGGATACTCGTCGGCGATGAACACGGGGTCGTAGCCGAAGCCGCCTGAACCGCTGCGGGCCTGGGCTATACGGCCTTCGAGCGTACCTTCGAAAAAGTGCTCCTCCCCGTCCAGAAGGAGGGTCACCACGCTGCGGAAACGCGCCGTACGGGGCGCTCCGGGGCACTTGGAAAGCTCGCTGAGCAGGGTGTCGATATTGGCACTGAAATCGTGGTCGGGCGGAAGGGGCAGGCCGTCGCGGCGGGCTATGTCCTGGGCATAGCGGGCGGCGTGCACGCCCGGAGCGCCTCCCAGGGCATCGACCTCGAGGCCGGTGTCGTCGGCAAAGCAATCCATGCCGCAGAGCGCCCTGTAGCCACGGGCCTTAAGTATGGAATTCTCCTTCAGAGTGCTGCCGGTCTCGGCCACGTCGTCGAAGATTCCCAGTTCAGAGGGAGCCACGACCTCGGCCAGGTCGGCCAGGATTTCCCGGGCCTCCCTCAATTTACCCTTGTTGCCTGTTGCGAATACGAGTTTCATTCTGCAAATATAATTATTATATTTGTGGGTATGATTGAAGATGTAATCAAATTTCCTGCCGAACCTGCCGGCCTCTACGATCCCCTGCGATATATGATGGGCATCGGCGGCAAGCGAATCCGCCCGACGCTCTGCCTCAAGGTCTATGGCCTGTACGGCAAGGAGCCGGGGCCCGATATCCTCGAAGCGGCGGCCGCAATAGAACTCTTCCACACCTTTTCGCTCATCCACGACGACATCATGGACCGTTCCCCGCTGCGCCGGGGCGTCCCGACGGTGTGGAAAAAGTGGGACGAGACGACCGCTATCCTGAGCGGCGACGAGATGCTCATAGAGGCATACAAACATATAGCGAAAGTGCCTGCAGCCTGCCTGGACAGGGCTTTGGGGCTCTTCACCCGAACGGCATCCGAAGTGTGCGAAGGGCAGCAGTACGACATGGATTTCGAGTCGCTGGACTCCGTGCCCATGGCCGCTTACGAAAGGATGATAGGGCTCAAGACCGCCGTCCTGATCGCCTGCTCGGCAAAGATGGGCGCTATTGTGGCCGGAGCTCCCGAGGCCGAATGCGAGGCCCTGTACCGCTACGGCTACGAGCTCGGAATGGCGTTCCAGGTGGCCGACGACCTGCTGGATGCCTATGGCGACGAGAAAGTGTTCGGCAAGCCCATAGGCGGCGACATCCTCAACGAAAAGAAAAGCTGGCTCACCGTGCGCACCCTCGAAAAGACCTCCGACCCGAAGGCATTTCTGGCGGCGTTCAAGCGCCAGTGTGCCTCCCCCGAAGAGGAGAAGGCAAAAATCGCTTCGATAAAGGCCCTCTACGACAGTCTCGGCGTGCCGGAAGATGCCCGCACCGTGATAGAACGCTATTCGGAAAAGGCCCTCGAGGCCGTTGCAGGCCTGGGCCCGGACACCTCCGTGCTCAAGGACTTCGCCGACAAACTCATAGGACGCGCCCGCTGATGGAAGCCGTGGTGGTCAAGAACGCAGGAAGCCATTTCCTGCTGAGCGAGCTGCCCAGGTGGGCTCCTTTTCCTGCCGTCCTGCGGGGAAAAGTGCGCCTGGAGCGCTCCGGAGCCACCAATCCCGTGGCCGTCGGCGACAGAGTGGAGTACGTCCTGGACGGCCCCGTGGCGGACGAACTGCACCCGGCAGTCATCAAGGACGTGCTTCCCCGCAGCAATTACGTCATACGCCGCAGCACCAACCTGTCCCGCCAGTCCCACGTCATCGCGGCCAACCTCGACCGCGCGCTGCTGGTGGTCACGCTGTATTTCCCGGAAATAAAGCTCCCGTTCCTCGACCGCCTGCTCGTGACCTGCGAAGTCTATGGCGTGAAGGCCGTCATCGTGCTGAACAAGCTTGACCTGTGCCGGGAAATCGCGGAGGAAGAGGTGGAAAGGTTCTGCGAAATCTATCGCGGAGCAGGTTACGAAGTGGTTGAGTGTTCGGCACTTAAGGGCGAAGGGATAGACCGCCTGCGCGAAATATGCTCCTGCGGCACGAGTCTCGTGAGCGGCGAGTCCGGAGTCGGGAAAAGTTCGATCATCAAGGCCCTCGATCCATCGCTGGATCCCAAGATAGGCCGTATCAGCACCGCCCACCTGCAGGGCAAGCACACCACTTCGCTCTATGAGATGTATCCCCTGTCGGGAGGCGGCTTCATCGTGGATACACCCGGCCTTCGAGGCTTTGGCCTGGTGGACCTGGAGAAGGAAGAGATCTCGAAGTATTTCCCTGAAATGCTGAGAGTTGCCGACGACTGCCGCTTCATTCCCTGCACCCACACCCACGAGCCCGGCTGTGCCGTCAAGGCCGCCGTCGACTCGGGCCTGATCAGCCCCGAGCGCTACAATTCCTACCTCGGCATGCTCGAGGAGGACAAGAAGTTCCGGTAGGCCGGAGGCCTAAATCTCCACGATGCCTTCGAAGACGGTGCGGGCGGGGCCGTTCATGAGAATGGAACCGTTGTTGCAGGTGACTGAAAGGGTGCCGCCATCCATCACTATACTTATGGGACCGCTGCAGAGGCCATGGCTCACAGCAGCGGCTGCGGTGGCGCAGGCGCCGGTGCCACAGGCAAGCGTGACGCCGCTTCCCCGCTCCCAGACGCGCATACGGATGCGCCCCGGCTCCTCGACTGAAGCGAACTCAACGTTGATGCCGCCGGGGAAACTCTTTTCAATCTCCGGGCCGGCTATAGCTGGATTGATTGCCCCAGCACCATCGCAGAACACCACGAAATGCGGATTACCCACATCTACGACAGTGCCAGCGAATGCCGCACCACCCGCCTGCAACTCACGCTGAAGCTCCACTATCCTGAATGAGCCCATACCCACGGTGACGCTGTCCACCAGGCCGTCTTCTCCAAGGTGCAGACTGAGGTGCTTGATGCCGGACCTGGTGGCAAGGGAAAGCGAGCGCTTGGACGTCAATCCCTTGTCCCACACGTACTTGCCTATGCAGCGGGCAGCGTTGCCGCACATAGCCCCTTCGGAGCCGTCGGCATTGAACATACGCATCGAGAAATCCGCCTTCGCCGAGGCCCCTATCAGCACCAGACCGTCTCCGCCAATCCCGAAATGCCTGTCACTCAGCCGCACCGAAAGCGCTGCCGGATCCTGTATATGATAACGGCTGGCATCGACATAAATATAGTCGTTGCCCAGCCCCTCCATCTTTGTGAATTCCAACTTCATTGCCGAAATATAAGTATATTTTGCCAAAACTCATTCCTGACAACATGAAAATGTCACACTCACCATCCGAATTCCGATAGCTATAATGATAGGAAAGACATGCAGATTATCATCCTCGGCGTCGGCCGGATCAGAAGAACCAGCCGACGGTAATATAGCTGGCCGTGCCGAGATGGACTTCGGGAGCATCGGGTGCAAACAGGGAGCCAAGTTGCCTGCGGAAAGACCACTGCACCAGCAGGCCGGCGGCCTTGACCCCGATTACGGCTGCAATGCCGCCCTGGTGGGGATTGACCGTCCAGCCCGGATCCGATTTATCCAGGGAATGGGAGAAAACGTAGCTGTAGTAGCCGCCGAGACCGAAGAACAGGGCGTCGCGACTGGCGGAAGACCGCACCAGCACGTAAGCCGGTACGGTGACTCCCTGCTGCATGTAATTCTGGGCTACGCCGAGAGGCGTGTCGATTGACGGGAAACGGGAATTGGCGCACTCATACAAGGCTTCCAGCTGGAGGCCGAAGCTGCCGAGATTCAAGCGGGACACAAGGCCCGCCGAGTAGTCCGTGCGGGCTTTGGTCGTGAAATCAGCCTTGGTGAAACTTAGCGACGAAGCCGCCAGCCCGGCAAGCACACCGAATTCCACTGCCGGCTGCCTGGGATCGTGCTTCCTGGCAAGCCTCCCGCTAGCCTTCCACTCCGGGTCGGCAGCGGCCTGGGCGGCAAAGTCGGCAAGGTAGCCGGACACCTTGTCAAGTCCGTCGTAATCAATAAGGTCCGGGGTATCAGTGGGCTTGTGATACTGGGGATGCAGGCCTGTGGATACGGCAAGCGTGGGCACACCCATGCGGGCGAAAGCGTCGGTGTCGGTGGCAGTGAGCACGGAAGTTTCGAAATTCTTCGGCCGTATCTTGATGGAATGGCGCTTTGCGGTCTCGGAAGCCATCACCTTGCCGTCGCGTATGGTCGCAACGCCTTCAAGCACCAGGCTGCCGTGGCCCGCATAGCGGCCCACCATATCCACGCTGACCATCAGTTTCACATTCTTGATCCCCACGAGCTCGTCCAGGAAGCCGGCCAGGGAGGTGCTTCCAAAAAGACCGAGCTCCTCGGCATCGAAAGCGGCGATGATCACGCTGCGCTGCAGCTGATCCTTCTGGGCCACAAGTTCCCGCGCGATTTCAATCAGGGCCGCGCTGCCGGAAGCATTGTCGTCGGCGCCGGGATAAATCCGGCCATTCTTGACTCCCAGATGGTCGTAGTGCGCTCCTAGCACGATATACTCATCCTTCAGCGCCCCACCCTCGATGTAGCCCACCACATTGCAGTAGTCCGTACCTTTGGTCTGGAAAGGCACGAAAAAGTCCCCGTCCCGGAAAGGCTTCAGGCCGCACTCACGGTAGCGGGCCGCGATGAAGTTGCGGGCTTTGATGGCTCCTTCCGTCGCAGCGCCACGGCCCTGCAACTCTTCGGAAGCCAGGTAACCAACATAATCAGCGAGCCTTTCTTCGCGGCTCTGGGCGCTTGCGTCCACGGCCCCGAGCAGGAGCGGCAGGAGCAGGAGCAGGGGTAGTATCCTCTTCATTTTCAATGAGTTCATAGTCGAGCAACCGCTGCTCGAGGTTGGCATTTTTCACCTTGATCCGCACCCTGTCGCCAAGGCGGTACTGCCTTCGGGTGCGGCGGCCCACCAGTCTGTAGCGGGCCTCGTCGAATTCATAGAAATCGGAACGGATCTCGCGCAGCGGCACCATTCCCTCGATGTGGGTATCGTCTATTTCCACATACATTCCCCACTCCGTCATGCCGGACACGGCGCCTTCGAACTCCTGCCCGATCTTGTCCTGCATAAACTCCACCAGCTTGTATTTCACGCTGGTACGCTCTGCGTCGGCAGCCACAAGTTCACGCTCAGATGCATGGACACACTCCTTCTCGAAGCGGGCCTTGTCGGCCGAAGAGCCACCTGCGAGGTAGGCCGAGAGCAGCCGGTGCACCATCAGGTCGGGATAGCGGCGGATCGGGGAAGTAAAATGCGTGTAGAAGTTGAACGCAAGGCCGTAGTGACCGATGTTGTCGGTGCTGTAGACCGCCTTCGCCATGGAGCGGAGGGCTATGTTCTGGAACGCCTCGTACTCCGGCTTACCCTTGGAGGAGGAGAGCAGTTCGCGCAGCGATGAAGCGGCGCTCTTGCCGCTGGTGGCTTCCTCCATCTTGTAGCCGAAATTGGAGGCGAAGCCCCTCAGGCTCTCCAGCTTTTCGTAGTTCGGTTCCCCGTGGATACGGTACACGAAGGTCTTGGCGCTCTTCATCGGCACGCCGTTCATCTTGCCTCCCGTGCCCACATATTCAGCCACGGTGCGGTTGGCAAGCAGCATGAACTCCTCGATGAGGTTGTTGGACTCACGGGCGATCTTCTGGAACACGCGCACCGGCTTGCCCTGCCCATCCACCTCCACCTTCATCTCCGGACGGTCGAAATTGATTGCACCCGCCTTGAACCTGGTCTCGCGGAAAATATGCGCAAGGCCGTTCAGGGTCAGCAGGGCGTCCTGCAGGGGGGTGCGCTTATCCTTTTCCGGCGGATTATCGATCACGGCCTGGGCCTGGTCGTAGTCCATGCGGCTGTCGGAACGAATGATGGTCCGGCCTATCCAGCGGGACTTCACCGCGCCCTTGGGACCGATTTCGAAAACGGCGGAAAAAGTGAGTTTATCCTCATCAGGTCGCAGGGAGCAGAGCTTGTTGCAAAGCTTTTCAGGCAACATCGGGACGGTACGGTCCACAAGATAGACGGACGTACCCCTTTCCCTGGCCTCCTTGTCCACGGCGGAGCCGGGCTTCACATAGTAGGACACGTCTGCGATATGCACGCCGATCTCATAGTTGCCGTTCTCGAGGCGGCGGAACGACAGGGCGTCGTCGAAGTCCTTGGCATCCGCCGGGTCGATGGTGAAGGTCAGGGTGTCCTTGAAATCCTTGCGGCCCTTGAGGTCGGCTGCCGTGATTTCCTCCGAAATCTTGTCTGCGGCATTCTCAACCTCCTTTTCAAACCGGTATGGGAGGTTGAACTCCGCGAGGATGGCGTGCATCTCGGTGTCGTTGTCGCCGGGGGTGCCAAGCACATCGACCAGGTGCCCCCAGGGGCTTGGTTCGCCCCTCAGCCAGTGGTCCACGACCACCGCCACCTTCATGCCGGCCTGCGCACCCATGCTGCGGGCCAGTTCAGCGTCCACCTGGATGTCGTAGGGCATGAACTTGCTCTGCATCAGCACCCAGGCCTGGGCGCCCATGAAGTGCATATAGCCCACGAAAGGAGCCTTGCTGGGGCGGAGTATCTCCACCACTTCCCCCTCGCGGCGCATTCCGCGGCCGGCGGATTTGGTCACCGCCACCCGCACCCAGTCGCCGTTGAGGGCATGCCTGGTCTTGCCGGCCTTCACATAGACGTCATCGTCCTGGCCTTCTATAATCACATAGATGAAGCCCTCGCGGGTCATCTGCACCTTGCCCTCGAACTGGGGATACTGGCGACGGCCGCTCCTGTGGACTCTCTCCTCGCGACGGGCTTCCTTTTTCTTGTTGTGTTTCTTCATACTGTCAAACGTGGCTCAGGAGGACCTTGAGGCCTCCCGCGTCCGGAATAAACTCAATATCCTGCGCAGATGCAGGCACCAGCACACACTCATCGGCGGCGACACGCGCCTCCCTGCCCTGGCTCCGAAGCAGCGCTCCTCCCTCGAGGCACATGACTATCAGGAAACTGTCCAGAGCGCTGAGGTCCTTGCGGAAAGGAGCGGAGAGCTCCAACACCGAAGTGGTGAAATACTCACAGCTCACCAGAGGCACCTCAGCGTCGCACTGCGGCTCGTAGGGAGTCTTGTAGCTGTCGCAGACCCTGTAGTCGAGGGCGTCCTTCGCCAGCTCCGTGTGGAGAGGGCGGGGCTTTCCGTCCAGCCCCGGACGATTGTAGTCCCAGATCCTGTAGGTCGAATCCGAAGTCTGCTGAATCTCAGCTATATAACTGCCTTCAAGAAGGGCGTGCACCCGCCCCGTGGGGATGAAAAACACATCTCCCGGAGCTATATCGTGGCTGGCGATCACGTCGGTGATACTGCCGTCCGCGACCCTGCGGGTGAACTCGTCCGGGGTGATTTCCCTGGAGAAGCCGCACATCAGGCGGGCGTCTTTCTCGGCCCTGATGACATACCACATTTCGGTCTTGCCGTGGAGCCCCTGACGGGCCTGCGCAAACTCCTCGGAAGGGTGGACCTGGATGCTAAGCGGGGCATGGACGTCGAGGAACTTGACGAGAAGCGGGAACTCGTCGCCGAAGCGGCGGTAGCACTCCTCCCCCACCAGACGGCCCTTCTCGCGGGCCACCAGCTCGTTGATATTCATGCCTTTGTCGGGCCCTTCGGCGACCACGGAAAGGCGCTCCGGATAGCCGGAAAGCACCCAGAGTTCGGAGCCCCAGATCATGGGGCGCAGGATCGGTTCGAGTTTGTACATCAAATAAGCGGCTCTGCCGTCATCGCTGCCGGCTGGGGTATACCCATAAGTTTCAGGATGGTGGGGGCCACGTTGCAGAGAGCACCGTCCTTGACGCTCTTCACCTCGTCGCCGGCGCCGATGACGATGAACTGCACCAGGTTGAGGGAGTGTGCGGTGTTGGGGCTGCCGTCTTCGTTGACCGCATAGTCGGCGTTGCCGTGATCGGCGGTCAGGAGCACGGTGTAGCCGTGGTTGAGGGCGCAGGTGACGGTGGTCTCCACGCATCCGTCTATGCAACCGACTGCATTGCAGATGGCTTTATAGACACCCGTGTGGCCCACCATGTCGCCGTTGGCGTAGTTGAGGATTATCAGGTCTTCCTTCTCGCTGCGTATGGCCTCGCACAGGCGGTCGGTCACCTCTACAGCGCTCATCTCGGGCTGCAGGTCGTAGGTCGCCACCTTCGGGGAATTGACCAGGATGCGGTCTTCGCCCTCGAACGGGGTTTCGCGTCCGCCGTTGAAGAAGAAGGTCACGTGGGCGTACTTTTCGGTCTCGGCTATGCGGAGCTGCCTCAGGCCGGCCTTGGAGATGGTCTCTCCGAGGGTGTCGGCGACCTCTTCCTTGTCGAAGAGGATGTGGAGGCCCTTGAACGAGGCGTCGTAGGGGGTGAGAGTGCAGTAGTAGAGGGGAATGGTGTGCATTCCTTCCTCCGGCATGTCGTTCTGCGTGAGCACGTTGGTCAGTTCGCGGGCGCGGTCGTTGCGGAAGTTGTAGAAGATCACGGTGTCGCCTTCCTCGACCTTTGCAAGGGGCTCGCCGTCTTTGGTGATCACGACGGGCTTGATGAACTCGTCGGTCACCTCGGCTGCGTAGGACGCCTCGATAGCTTCGGTGGCGCTTTCAAAACGGGCGCCTTTGCCTTCCACGAGCATGTCGTAGGCCTCCTTGATGCGGCCCCAGCGCTTGTCGCGGTCCATTGCGTAGAAACGTCCGCAGACTGTGGCCACCTTTCCGGTGGTCTGTGCCATCTTTTCTTCAAGCTCGCGCACGAAGCCAAGTCCGCTGCGGGGATCGGTGTCGCGTCCGTCCATGAAGCAATGGACATAGACTTCGGGGAGCCCGGCCTTCTTGGCTTCCGCGAGGAACTCATAGAGATGCTCCAGGGAAGAATGGACTCCGCCGTGGGAGCAGAGGCCGAAGAAATGCAGTTTCCCGCCGTTCTGCTTCACATTGTCGTAGGCGGCCTTTATTTCCTTGTTCTCCATCAGGGAGTGGCTGCGGCAGGCCATGTTGACCTTCACCAGGTCCTGGTAGACGATGCGGCCGGCGCCGAGGTTCATATGGCCGACTTCGCTGTTGCCCATCTGGCCGTCGGGAAGGCCTACGTATTCGCCGCAGGCGTGGAGATGGGCCATAGGATACTTTGCCCTGAGGCTGTCGATGAAGGGAGCGCCCTGGGTATAAATAGCATTGCTGTGGTCGGAGCGTCCTTCGCCCCAACCGTCAAGAATCATTAAAAGAACTTTGTTTTTCATTTTTTATGTATTATTGAAGCCCTCTTGCACGAAGAAGGGCACCGGGATCGGGATCTTGCCCGCGGAAGCGGCGGTAGAGCACCATAGGTTCCTCGCTGCTTCCCATTTCAAGGATGTTGCGGCGAAGGCTCATAGCGGTCTGCGCGTCGAAGATTCCCTTCTGCTTGAAGAGTTCGAAGGCATCCTTGTCGAGCACTTCTGCCCAAAGGTAGCTGTAGTAGCCTGCACTGTAGCCGCTGGAGCCGAAGATATGATTGAAATAGGTGCTGCGGTAGCGGGGTATTATTTCGGGAATGAGGCCCATATCCTCGCAGACCTTCTTTTCGAACTCATCCACGTCCACGCCCTCTATGCTGCCCAGTTCGTGCCACTTCATATCCAGGATGCTGGCGGCGCAGAGCTCGCCGGTGGTGAATCCCTGGTTGAAATTGGCGGCCGCCTGCACTTTGCGCACAAGCTCCTCGGGAATGACCTCGCCGGTCTTGTAGTGGAAGGCGTAGGTGGCGAGGACCTCGGGCTCGAACGCCCAGTTTTCGTTGACCTGGGAAGGGAATTCCACGAAATCGCGCTTCACGGAAGTGCCGCTCGTGCCTTCGTAGCGGCACTGGCTGAGCAGGCCGTGGAGGGCATGACCGAACTCGTGGAACATAGTCTCCACCTGGTCGATGGTCAGAAGCGAAGGCTTGTCTTCGGTGGGTTTGTTGAAATTGCCCACGTTCACAATGACCGGACGCACCCCTTCGCGCTGCTCCACGAAGTTGGTCATCCACGCCCCTCCCCTCTTGGAATCGCGGGGATAGTAGTCGGTGATGATGATTCCGATAAGGGAGCCGTCGGAATCGGTGACCTTGAAGGTCTCGCACTCGGGGTTATAGACGGGCACATCCTTCAAAGGCTCGAACTGTATGCCGTAAAGCCTGGATGCGTTGGCAAACACGCCGGCGCGGACGTTCTCCATCTTGAAGTACTCCGACACTTCGGCCTCGTCGAGGTCGTAGCGGGCCTTGCGCACCTTTTCGGCGTAGTAGAGATAGTCCCAGGGCTCGATACGGGAGCCTGCAGGCAGCAGCCCGGCAGCCACATCTTCATCCATCAGCTTCTGCATATCAGCCACTTCCTCCTTGGCGCGACGCATCGCAGCATCCATTATGTTGCCCAGGAAAGCATCGACCGTGGCGGGGTCGCCGGCCATCTTGTCGCTGAGGATGAATGCCGCAGGAGTATCGTAGCCGAGCAGTTTTGCCTTCTCGATGCGGAGGGCCATGGTCTTGAGCACAAGCTCACGGTTGTCGAAGGAATCGCCGTTGTGGGCCCGCATGGAATATGCGCGGAACACCTTCTCGCGCTCCGCCCTGTCGGCGATGGAGGCCATCTTGTCGTAGTATGAGGCCACGGAGAAGCCGGTCTGCTCCTTGAAGGAGTTGGACTGGGCAAGGAGGTTGTTGGCGAAATTCAGGGCAAGCGTTGCAAGTTCGCCGTTGATTTCGCGCATCCTGGCCTGCGAGGCCTCGTCCAGACCGATACCGTTGCGCACGAAGCCGTCGTAGATCTTTTTGAGGAGCATCTGCTGCTCACGGCTCAGGCCGCTCTGGTCCGATTCATAGACGGCCTTGACGCGGGCGAAAAGGCCGGCATTCATCATGATGTCGTCGGAATGGGATGAGATGAGCGGCGTCGCCTCTTCCACGACCTTGTTCAGCGCCTCGCTGTAGTCGGACTCGCTGACGTTGAAAAGCACGTTGGAGACCTTTGCGAGCAGCTTGCCGCTGGCGTCGTAGGCTGCGATGACGTTATCGAAAGAAGGAGCCTCGGCATTGTCAATAATTGCCTGTATCTCCGCATTGTGCTGTTCGATACCGGCCTTGATGGCGGGCATGTAGTCGGAGACCTTAATCTTGTCGAAGGGAGGAATGCCGTAGGGAGTGTCCCACTCCTGCAGGAAAATATTTTCAGTGTTGCAAGCAATGGCCATCAGTCCGGCAGCTATAATTGCAAATACCTTATTCATAATCAGTAAACTTTCACGGATATTGACGGGTCATCCACCAGCGTGAACTGGGCGGCGTCGTTGTAGATGGAAAGTATGCCGGTGATGTCGCAGGTGCCGGAGCCGTCGAGGAGGCGGGAATCCAGCTTCTGGTCCGCAAAACGGGCAAATCCGCTGGTGCGCACCTGCACGTCGGTCTTGCCGACTTTGAAATAATGCGACACATAGTTGGCCGTGGCATACTTTATCATAATCTGCTTGTAGGGCATGGAGGCGTCGGCGCCGAAAGAGGTGAGCACCTTTTCGGACAGCTTGTCCCTGAAATCGTAGGGGCTGCTGAGGATGGTGCCGTAGCGGGTGTTGCCGCTGCCCACCTGGGCTGAATCCCAGGCATTGCTGTTCTGCAGGATGTCGATATAGGTGTTCTTGGAGAGCGCCCAGGTGTCTATGCCCCAGGTGCCGGAGTCGGAAAGGAACACACGGTTCTCGGGATTGCCGCTCTTGTGGGGCATATTGGGGTTGGGATAGATCAGGGCAAAAATCTCTTTCCCGTACTTGAATCCCTTGATGGTCACCAGTTTGCCCCAGAGCTCGCCGGTATAGCCCGCGCTGATTGCGGCCTTGATCATACTCTCGTCAGCCACCACGGGAGCCACGGGGTCTGCATAAGCTCCGCGGAACACGTGCTCGTCGATGATGGCCTGGACGTCGATATACGAGGTCTCATACTCATTGGTGGTGGTGCTGTCTGCTTCCAGGCCCAGCTGGGGCATGCCGTTGTAGGCGCCCAGCGTGAGGTTGTTGCAGTTCACATACACCCACTGCCCGAGGCGGAACTCGCTGTAGAGGGAGGACTTGCCTATCTTCACGTCGATGCCGCCGGTCTCGTCCTGTATGTAGAGCTCACGATAGACATTGCCGTTGACGTCGCTCGAAATGACCTGGCCCTTGATCCAGACATTACTGCGGATGGCAACTCCGCCGGGCTTGTACATACTCTTGAGATCCCTGATGGTCGTGAATGTTCCGGGGAAGCCCAGGTCCTTCAGGTCCGATTCGGCATACAGCTTGGCGGCTGCGGGCTCGTTGGCTCCGAAGGTGAACACGGGATCCCATTCTTCCTTCAGACTCTTGCAGGAAGAAAGCGCCACGAGGGCGACCGATAATGCGATAAATAACTTTTTCATACGCTAGAATCTGAAGTAGATGTTCAACATATAATTGAATCCCGACATATAGAAGTACTTGGGATCGAAACGGTAGAAACGCTCCTTGGAGACTGTGTTGTCCACGAGGCGGGTCTGCTCATAACCGCCTGTCCTGACGTTGGTGTTGTTGAGGATGTTCTTGGCATTCAGCGAGAAACCGAGCTGGTACTTGCGCTTGATGAACCATGACTTTCCGACGGATGCGTTGACAAGCCATGCGGGCTTGAACATTTCCTGCGCAGTCATGTACACGATTTCCTCGTCGGTGATCCTGTTGTCGGGGCCGGCGGTCGCGTAGTCGGTGCGGTAGAGAGGGTTCATGTCGAGATAGGAGCGTCCGAAATACTCGACGTCGAAGTCGATGAACCAGTAGTTGATGTTATACGAAAGCCCGAGGGAAGCGGCTGTCTGCGGAGTGGAGGGCAGATAGTGCTTCTGCACGAATCCGTCCGCATAAGGGGTGCTCTTCCAATAAGGCACCAGCACGTCCTTCATCACGACTTCGGAACTGTTGTCGACCGTCTGGGTCATCACAGGATTGGATGTGTACTCGTAGCTTCCGAGCGCGAGGACGCCCTGCAGGAAGAGGTTGTCCACGAAGTAGGTCGGAATCTTGAATCCCAGTTCGATGCCCATATGGCGCTGGTCGATGTTGGTGATGGCGAAGTTGGAGAATGCGTTCTGGAGGTCGTCGTAGGCGCTCATCACCTTCGACTGGTCCAGGATGCTGGTGAAGTAGGCCGTGGCGCGCACGTTGATTCCGCCGCCGGAGTACTGCCAGTTGATGTCGCTCGCGAAGGTCCTGACGGGCTTGACGTCGTCAACCATGGTGTTGCGTGTCCTCGGGGAAAGGAACACCTGGTTGAACTTGGGAGCGTCGTTGAAATAGCCCACGTTGGCATAGACCCGCTGCTTGCCGCCGATCACGTAGGACAGGCCGAGCTTGCCGGCATAGGTGAGGAAGCGTGCCTTTTCAGACGCCCATGAAGAACTCTCCTCGGACGGGGTGATGCCTGCCGCAGCCCACTGCCTCGCCATCTCGTCGTTGCTGGGATAGCCGGGGAAGAGGCCCTTGCGCATCAGGCCGTGGCGCCAGAAGCACTCGTAGCCGAGGCGTCCGCCCACGTTGGCGCTGAAGTTGCCGAACACGAACTTGCCGTTCACCCAGCCGCCGATATTGCGCACCTGCGCAAGATAGTCGTAGCCATATTTGTCGCCCTTTCCGAGCTTGCGGGCGCTGCCGTTGGCAAGGAAGTAGTTGAGGTCGTTCTGCACCCTCCAGGGCTGGGACGCGAAGTCGCGGTCGGCGAAATTGTCGATGTCCAGGAAGTACTCGCCTCCCAGAAGGTCGGCCACCACCTTGTAGTACTCGGTGCGGTTGATCCTGCCGTTGAGGCCGCCGGTCACCGTGATGTTCTCGGCCGCGCGCCACTTGAAGGTGGCCGCCACGTTGAAGTCCTGCTGGTCGGTGTGCCTTTCCTCCTGGATGTATTTGGCCCTGCCGTCAGCCTGCGTGCGGTTCACGTTGTAGAGACGGTCCCAGTTGATATGGGTCAGGTTGGGGTAGTATTTGGAATAGCTCCACACCTCGTTGGCCCACGCCCACTTGAGGTAGTTGGCGCGGTTCATGTCGGGGTTCGGGTCCAGGAAATAACTGGGCAGGTTGCGGTAGTAGTCCGGACGGGGGTCCTGGGCGTCGTACCAGTCGAGCGCCGTGTAGCCGTTCTTGCCGAAGCGGTAGAGCACGGTGGCGCTGGCCTGGAAACGGTCCGAAGGGGTGAAGTCGTACTTCAGGAAGGTCACGGGCTCGTGGGTCTTGCGCACGCGGGCGTTGCGGACCTTGCCGTTCTGGTAGCCCCAGTTGGAGTTGTACATATTGTCGCCCATAAGGTCATAGACCTCCTGGGTCGCAGCGTTCTGGGCGCCGCGCTCGCCGGGGGTGGCGAAGAATGCGAAACTCAGCTTATGGGTCTTGTCGAACACCTTGTCGGCTGCCAGGTAGTAGGCGAAGGAACGGTAGTACACACCGTCGATCCAGTCGTTGCCGCCCAGGCGGGCCGACACGTTGGCGGCAAAGGACCAGCCGTTGTCCATGGGCCCGGTGGCATAGGACCCCATCACGCGGAGGCGGTAGAGGGTGTTGTTGGTCAGCACGCTGCCGCGAAGGCCCTTGCGCACGGAGGATGCGTTGCCGAAGATGTTGGTGAGGCCGTTGTAGCCGCCGAAGCCGTAGTCGGACACCTCGGTGCCGCTCACGGACTCCTTCGAGCGCATCGCCTCGTTGAGGCCGCTCCAGAGGGAGAACGGGCTGTAGCCGGTCACGGCGTCATTGAGCTTCACGCCGGCCAGGTACACGTCCTGCGATTCGGAAGAGTATCCCCTGGCGCGGAAACGCACTGCGGAGAAATTGTAGCCGGCGATGTTGTTGAACACGTCATTGGATCCGAAGAGGATCGTGGGGTTGTCGTTGTAGCCGGAGTCGTCCATGTCGAAGGCGGCGAAGGAGTCGTCGTCCAGTTCGGTGACGCGGTTCACGCCTGTCATCGACAGGTTGAACATATTCTTCACATAGCCGTCGTTGACGGTGACCTGCACGGTGTTGTCCAGAAATTCCGGAGCGACTATGGACAGGGTGTACATTCCGTCAGGCAGGCCCTGGATCTGGAAGGTACCGTCTTCGGCCGATTCGGTCTCGGCCACCTGCTCGGCTCCCTTGAGGAGCACGAGGCGGGCCTTTTCAATGGGCTGGCGGCCGTTGCGGTTTACGATCGTACCCTTCACTCCGCCGGTGGGTTCCTGGGCGGACAGGGTGAGCGAGAAAGCAAGGGCAGCAAATGCCAGGAGCAATCGTCTCATATTATTTTCGTATTACGATATACGTTGGATAGTGGTCGGAGTAGCCGCCGACGAAGGAACCGCCCGAGAAGGTGCGGAAAGGAGTGCCCTTGTACTGGCCGCTCTGGTTGGTCATGAAGGGCTTGACGAAGATGCGGCCGTAGTAGGTCTGCTTCACGAGCGGCATCAGTTCGAAGGTGCCGGGGGCGGGATTGGCCAGGGCGTTGTTGACCATCACGATGTCGAAGATGTTGTTGCCGCCCTGATAGTAGAGAGAGGCGTAGCCGGCCTTGATCATGCTGAGGAACGGATCGAAGAAATCTTCGTCGGAGAGGCCTTCCCGGAACTCCTTGCCGCGCAGGAATTCGGTCATGCTCACGTCTGTGGGATTGTCGTTCATATCGCCCATCACCACTATCTTGATTCCCGGGAACTCCTTCTGCAGCTCCATGGCGCGCTGATAGATAATCTCGGCCCCGCGGGGACGCAGGTCGGCACCCTTGCCGCCCAGACGGGAAGGAAGGTGGGTCACGAAAATGGCGAACATTTCACCCTCGATGGTGCCGCGGCACATGAGCACGTCGCGGGTCTTGAAATTGTCCATCTCCTCCTGGGTCCACTGGCTCCAGTCGATACGGGAAGGGGTGAAGGTGAAAGGGATGCTCTCCGTGGCTATGAGTTTGAAGATATCCGGCCTGTAGAGCATGCCCACATCCACTCCTCGGCGGTCGGGACCGTCGTAATGAACGATCTGGTAGCCTGCGGATGCGATGGCGGGCTCGGCCACAAGGTCTTCGAGCACGTGCCTGTTCTCTATTTCGGACACGCCCAGCACTGCGTGCCAGACGCCGTTGTCCTCTTTCATTGCGGCAATCACCTGGGCCATGTTGGAGAGTTTCTTGGCGTACTTCGCCTCGGTCCACTGGTTGGCGCCGTCGGGCAGGTACTCATAGTCGTTCTTGCCCTCGTCGTGGTAGGTGTCGAACAGGTTCTCCAGGTTGTAGAACCCGATCACATAGGAAGACTTATAGGCGGAGCCACTGGTGGCCGCCTGTCTGGCCGGACCGCATCCCGTCACTACCAACAGGATGAGTACCAGCGCTTTGAAGTATCTGTTCATCATGATTCAGTGTTATCTGTTTATTTCCACCACGCCGACGGTTTCTCGGCCTCTATCGCATCAGCGGCGGAAGCGCTGAGGGTGCCCTTCAGGTTGGGGAAGAAATCAATGCCCGTTTCCTTCTCGAGGTCGTCGATGGAAAGTATGTAGTCGAGATAGTTGCCTTCGGAGATGGAAATGTCATGGGGCAGCAGGAAGCCGGCGGCCATGTAACCTCTCGGGGCATAGGTGGACACGCCCTTAAACAGCAGAGCCTTGAAATAGTGGGTCGGGATCTTCACGTAGAAGCCGGAGCTTCCGCCGCTGTATTCGACGGACCCTGCGTACTGGCAGCCGGTCACGACATAGAGCGTATCCGCTGCCGCCGCGTATGCCCGCACCCTGTTCTCCAGGTCGGCCCAGATGCCTCCGTTGAAGTTGTACTCCTGCGGAGTCATGTTGGTGCTGTAGAAGGTGGACACGTTGGGCTTGTAGAGCAGGCGGTCGGCGGAAGGCAGCTGATGCCCGCGGGTCCAGCCGCCGCCATAGGAATGGCCTATGAGCTCGGGCTGCTCGCTGCTCGGGATCAGCGGGTCGAAACCCCATTCGTCGGTGCGCTTGCCAGTGCCCTTCAGCTTGTTGTTGAGGGGATAGGCCACCCAGAGGGAGAGGTGCTCCTGCGCATCCCAGTAGAATGACCAGTTGCGGACTCCGCTCGTCTTGGCATCGAGGTACTCTCCGCCTTCCATGTCGTGGGCATAGAAGGTGAGGCCGTCGCCTGCCTTCGTGGCCGGCAGCTCGAGCCACAGTGGTGCGGCGGTGTCCTTGCCGGAAATATGGCCTCCTGAGCCGCCGGAACCCTGCCCGGAGTCTTTGCCCTTCTGCACCACCGTGGCCCTTGAAGAAGGGCCTGAACCGGCTTTTAGCATAAGGGTCACGCTACGGGATTCGCTCCCGTCGTTGGCGTCGTAGCGAAGGCGCACGTCGGACCTTGAGCCGGAGCCGGAAGACGGATCCACAGTGGCCCAGGACGAGGTGCCCCCCGGGAACTCCAGCATGATGGTCCAGTCGCCGGCGGCGGTCACATCCACGAAGATGCTGCCGCCCTCGGCGCCGAGTTCAGTGCTGCGGGGCTCTATCGAGGCGGGAACGCCCACCGGCTCTTCCCCGGGCTCGCATGCGGGCACGAGGAAGAGCAGCGTCAGCGCCGGAATGATGTATTTCCGTCCCAGCATATCTGCGAACTATTCGTAGACGAGAGTGAGGTTTTGGAACTGGGCGTTCTTGTCGTTGCACACCATAATGCGGTATGCTGCACCGGGCTCGCCGGGAACATCCCAAGAGTATTCCTTACCCTTGTCAAGCGCATTGGTATTGATATTCAGGCGGGTGCCGTCAGCCTTGGCAATATCTTCGATCACGGCTGTCGATGCGCCGGCACCGGTCAGGAACTGGACCTTCACGAGGGACTTGCCGGCAATCGCAGGGAACTGGATATAGGAGTTCGTCTTGCCGATGAGCAGGTAGAAGTTGTCATTGCTCTTGGCCTGATAGAACTTGTCGGCAGCGTGGAGGATAAAGGTCTGGCCGGACCAGGTGTATGTGCCGTCGGTGATGCCGTTGGCGCTTGCCTGGGGCAGTTCGGCCATTTCCTTGGTGAAGTCGATGCTGATCGTCAACGCGTCGCCGCTTGCGGGCTTGGACTGGGTGATGACGACGGTCTTTTCAAACTTGGCGTCGGGGCAGGATACCTTGATGTTCGCTGTCCTTGCGGCGTCGCCTTCATTGGCGGAATACTTCACGGTCACGGTCGCGTCGGCGCTGCCGGAAGCGGGCTCCACGGTGAATGCAGCATTGTCGGAAACTGCGGTCCAGGCGGCGTTGGCGCTGATCTTGAAGCTGGTGGATCCGGCTTCTGCCTTCACGCTGATCGATGCAGGTTCCACTGAGCAATACTTGGCGTTGGGATCGGCCGGAGCAATGGAGGTCACGACTATCTGCACCAGGTTCTTGCTGGAGTGTATGGTGTTGAAGTAGCCTGTCATCGTGACCTGCTGGCCCACCAGGGACTTGGGGGTGATTGAAGAATGCAGGCTGGAAGGAGTGGCCTTGCGGGTGGCTCCGCCCACCTCGACGTTGAAGTAGTTGCCGTCTTCGACCAGCTTGCCCACGACGCAGATGAATTCAGCCACGCTGGCGCTGTAGGAATCGATAGTGGATGTGATGTCCTTGAGGGCGGTGCGGGGCACCTCGACGCCGCTTGCAATGCCGGTGACCTTGGGGTTGGTGAATTCGGGCAGGCCGTAGTAGGTGGTCTTGGTGGCTTCGATCTTCACCTTGTCGCCGATCTTCACGGAAGGCTCGGCCTTCAGGTACACATAGACGTTGCTCTTGCCGTCGGTGGCGATGAAGCCCTGGGATGAGAGGGCGGCCACGATGGCCTCGGGCACGACCACTCCGCTTTCGTCGGCAGCGGCGATGGTCTCGGTGACGGTGCCGGTCACGGTGGTAGAAGGAGTCGTGCTGCCGGTGTCGCCGTTCAGCGAATAGAGATAGCCGCCGGAATTCTCGGGCTTGCTGTTCTGGTAGTTCATCAGCTCGGCGTAGATGACCACGTCGTCACCCTTCTGGATGTCGGTCTTGCCCTGGGTGAACTTGGTGTTGCCGAGGTAGTTGAGGTTGTAGAGGATGAACTGGGCCGCGGACTCGGAGCCGTCTTCGGAGATGTTGAAGCGGGCGTTGCCGTAGGTGCGGCCGTCGGAGATGTTGTAGGTGTAGTCCTGGTCGATGGAGGAGACCTTGCCCTTCACGTAGTACGGACCCACCTTTTCGTAGGTCTTGTTGTCGGTCCATTTCAGGTTCTTGACGGCCTCATAGGCGGCAGCCACGTTGAACGGATCGTCCTGGGTGCCCTTTCCGGAAGGAGTGCCGGCATTGACCGTGCCGTCGCCCTCGTCCTTGCCCTCGAGCGAGAAGAGGAATGCCGTGCCCTGGGATGTCTCGGGAGTGGTGCCCCTGTAGTTGACCACGTTGCCGAGGATGACCACGTTGCTGCCCACCTTGATGTCGGCGTCGCCTTTCTTGAACTTGCGGTTGCCAAGGTAGAGGATGCGGTAGCAGTAGAACTGGTCGCCGGCTGTGGTGCCGTCGTCGGAGATCTTGAAGGTGGCGTTGCCGTAGGTGCCGCTGCCGGTGTAGGTGTCGGCGTCGCTTTCAATGTTGGAAACGATACCCTTCACATACACCTTGTCGGGACTGGCCACGTCTTTGCCGAGGCTCTGCACGTAGGCCACGACACCAGCCACGGTGTAGGGATCGGCCTTGGTGCCGGAACCCTTCTTGAGCTCACCTGCGGAACCTGTCTGCTTGATAGTGATCATCGCATCGCCGTAGCCGTTCGTGAGCACGAGTTCGCCTGTCCTGTCGTAACCGCCGTTGGCAGCGACGGACACAGAGAGCGCCTGGGCCTTGGTGGAAGCATCGCCCTTTGATACGCTCAAGGCAACCCAGTCGGGCTGACTCTTCACGAACCAGGGACGGGTGCTGATCAGATTCACGTTCTGGGAACCCTCGCCCTGGCCGAAACTGAGTTCGGTGGGATCGACGGAAATCTTGGGGGAGCCAAGTTCCTCCTGCTTTTCGCAAGCGACGAAAGACAGTGCTGCGGCCAGCAGGGCGGTAAGTAAAACTTTGAATTTCATAATAGCGCGTTATTAGAATTAATTATCTCTTGATTAGTAATTTTCAAAGATAATTTTTTTTTGCCTAAACTCCAACAGCACCGGACAAAAAACCGCCCTGACAGCGGAAACTGCCAGGGCGGAATTTCTAGTCTATGGACAGCTTACTTGGCCACACCGTTCAGGGTGTGGAGGTAAGCCCTCTTACCATTGGTCTCAGCGACTTTGTTCTTGGCGTAGTATGTCACTTCGCCATAGATAAGGACAGCGTCACCCTCCTTGACCGTCTGGTCGCCGTCAACCCATTTCCTGTTGCCGAGGTACCACACGTTGTAGGCCTCGAAATCCTGGACAGGATCGTTCTTGAAAGCGCCGTCGTCGGAAATCCAGAACTGGGCGTTGCCATAGTTCGAGGAGAACTGGCTGGCTATCTTGGATACCTTTCCGGACACGAACACACAGCCTTCGATCTTTGAGCCTGCAAGAAGAGGTGCAATTTCGGAAGGGGTGTAGGGGTTGGTGTAAGTACCCTTTGCGCCGGGAGTGTATTCGACGATGGAAGTGGCAATGACATTGAGGTACTTGTCGCTTCCCGACCAGCCGTTGAAATAGCCGGTGATCTGGATGTTCTTGCCGTCGAAGCTCTTGGCGTTCAGGTCGTCGGCCGGATAGACGATGCTTCCCATCGTGGAGCTGGCGTCAATGCCTTCCAGCGTCACGTTCAGGTAGTTGCCGGACACGGCAAGCTTGCCGCAGATGGTGATGTACTCGGCTTCGGCAGCCTTGTAATCAGGGGCATAGTCGGTCACATACTTGGGATTGGGATATGTGACGGTGTTGCCGCTTGACTCCACGGTCACTTCAGACACCTTCTCGACCTCGGGCACGCCGTTGTAGACGGTCTTGCTGCCCTTCACGACGACATTGTCGCCGATCTTGACATTGGCATTCGCACCGCTGTCATACACATACACGGCCTTGGCGCCGTCGGAGATGACGAAGCCCTTGGTGGTCTTCGCGACGACGAGGGAAGGCTTGGTGGTGACCATATCGCCCTTCTCCGCAGCGATAACCTCAGATACGGTCAGGTCAAGACCGGCCTGGTCTACGGCCACGGTGACGGAAGAAGTGCTGCTGGTGAACACGATGCTGCTCTTGCGGGCCGCACCTTCGTTGGGCAGGATACGGAACTTCACGATTGCAGTGTCTGCAGGGTTGGGCTCTATCTTGGTGGGAACACCCTTGATTGAATCCATAGACTTGAGGACGATCCACTCATCGGCAGGATTCACCAGGACGCCGTTGCCCTTGTAGGCTGCCTTGACAGAGAGCTCGTCGCCGGCTTTGTCGGCCACGAAACTGTCGATGTCGAGTTTGAGGAGGGACTTGACAACCTTTATCACGGACACGTCGACAAGTTCGACGGTGCCGTTGTAGGTGGTCTTAGGACCCTGGACGGTGACGACGTCACCAACCTCGATGCCGAAACTGTTCCAGTTGTAGCTGCCGGTAGCATCGACGGTGCCGTAGATATAGACTTCGCCGGTGCCGTCGTTGAGGTACCAGTTGCCATAGTTGGTGTTGGCGATGGAGGTGCAGACGCCGGAGGTGGTGAAGGTCTTGCCGTCAGTTCCTGCGAGAACTTCGGCGCAGGTCGCCTTGACAGCCTCCAGTGAGCCCTGGCGCACGATGACGTACTGCGTGGTCCTGATGTCTCCGTCTCCGACAAGGATATGGAGCTCCTGCTCGCGGCCGCCGTCTATGGCTTCGGCGCTGAAGGTCACGGTAGTCTTGCCCGCGCCTCCGGAAAGGGTGCTGGCAGTCAGCCACGCGGGAAGCTGGCCGTAGATGGTCTTTGATTCGGAGTCTTTACCGAGAGAGATGTCGTTGGCGAAAGACCAGGCTGCCTTGGCGTCAATCGTCAAAGTGGCCTGACCGCCGCCTGCAGGAATGGACAGGTAGGTCTTGTCCAGCTTGATGCTGTCCAGAGAAGTGGCTTCTTCCTTTTCGCAAGCCGCGAACATAAACAGGGAAGAGGCGAGGGCGATGAATAAATATTTCAGTTTCATATTGCCTGGCTTCTGTTAGTTGAACATATACTTGATACCGACGGAAGCGTACCAGCACTGGCCGACGGAAACAACGGGTTTCCAGGTCTCGACTGTGCCGCTGACGGCGGACGGTGTGGAGAAGGTGGCGAAACCTTCGGGATCTGCACCTTCATATTTGAGGATACGGCCGGAATTCAGGCTTGCATTCATCGACTTGGAGACGCCCCAGCTGTTGTTGAACAGGTTGGCGACGTTCTTCAGGTCGGCAGAGAGCTGCAGTATGTGACTGGTCTTGCCGATATTGATCTTGAAGTCGTGCTTGTAGGCGAAGTCGAAGCGGTGCACCCAGGGGGAGAACACGGCGTAGGCCTCGGCGTACTGGCCCTTGTGGGAGCTCAGGTAAGGATCGTTGTTGACGAAAGCCACGAAGCGGTCGCGGTCGTTGTCGGACACGAAGCGGAACTCGCGGTCGTTAATCTGCTTGTCGGTAGGAATGTAGAGGGCGTCGTACTGATAGCCGTCTCCGTTCATATCGTTGGCCAGCATATAAGAGTAGTTGTAGCCGCCCCTCCAGGCCTCATAAATCAAGCTGAAGTGGTTGCCGCTGTGGTCGCTGTGGGTCAGGGAAGCGATCACACGGTCGGGGGTCACGTACTGCGAACTGTGCAGGGGGATGTTGTTGGGACCCTTCACAGTGGGCACGTAGGTGAATGCAGACTCGGCGTCGGAACCGGGGAGACCGGTGACTTCGTAGCGGGCCAGGTGGGTGTAGGCAGCGTAGAAACCAAGTTCGGGGATGGGCTGCATCTTCACGCTGAAGGTGCCGGACCAGCCGTAGCCGAGAGAAGTGTTGCTGAGCACGAAAGCCTTGGTGGCATTGCGGAAACTGGAAGGATAGATGGGACGGTTGTCGGCTCCGTTGAAGGTGGCGAAGCTTTCGACCGGCTTCATACTCCAGTCGGACATTGTCACGTCGTTGACAGTCTTGTTGAATATGCCTTCAGCACTGATGGTGAAGGGGAAACTGGTCGGGAAGCTGTAGTCGATGGCGAGGGAGGTCTTCCACTCCTGCGGCATCCGGAACTTGGGATCCACGGCAGCAACCGAAGAAGGCACGGTGCCGGATTCGGGAGTGGCCTTTGAAGGGAAGCCCATGGAGATGAGTTTGTTGTAGAGCTGCTCACGGGTCAGGACGCCACCGGCAAACTGGTTCATATCAATGAGTTCGCCGTTAAGTTTGGACTTGGCGTTGAGGGCTGCCCTGTACTGCACCAGACCGCCGTTGGTAGGCATATTGGTGAAGAACACGAGAGGGATACGGCCGGCAAAGAGGCCGGTACCGCCGCGGACCTTGAGGCTCTTGTTGCCGAGGACGTCCCAGGTGAAACCTACACGGGGAGAAACGGTCACCGTGGCGGTGGGCCATACGCCGGTGTCGATATGCTGCTCAGTGTAGCCGTAGGTCTTGGGGTAATAGTTTATCGCCTTGATGGCCGCGTTGGTCATCAGGTCCTTGTTGTCGAAGAGCAGGCCGTCGAAGCGGACGCCGGCGGTCACTTTCAGGCGGTCGGTTGCCGCCCATTCATCCTGCACGTACAGGCTTGGCTTGTGGAACTGGACACGGGCTGCAGGAGCGAACTCGGGAGTGTTCGAGCCGTCCTTGATGTAGCCGTAGGTCAGGGCGACGACCTCAGGGACTGCTCCGTTGAGGAAGTCGTTGACGCTGCCGTAGCGGTAGTAACCTGTACCGTTGCGCATATACTGGTTGTCGGCCAGCTGGTATTCGTAGCTGACACCGGCGGTCACCTTATGGTTGCCAGTGTACCAGGTAATGTCGTCCTTGATGGTGCCGACGGTGTTGTTGACCGCATTGTTCCAGGTGAAGAGTTCATAACCCAGGGACATGTACTGCACGTTGTTGCCGGTGCCGTCCTGGATGTCGATGAACGGGAAGTCGGTGGAGTTGGTGCCGCGGACGTCGGGAAGGAGCGAGAAGGTCACCAGCAACTGGTTGGACAGGTTGTTGGAAATCTGGCTGTTGAGGTCGATGGCCGCAGAATGGGCGCGGTTGTTCATCGAATACATCGAATTCGCGAACGACATCGAGTACAGGGATGTACGCGCATAGGGCGAACGGGTGCCGCCGTCCATGGAGGAGGCGTTGGGACCGTTCCAGATGAGATTATTTGTGAAGGTGTAGCGCAGGGACAGGTGGTGCTTGTCGCTGATGTTCCAGTCCAGGCGGGCAAGGGCCTTGAGGTTGTTCTCGTCGGCGGGGAAATCGGTGTAGGAACCGGTCTTGTAGCCGTACTTGCTCTCCACGTAGTTCTTGACCCTTTCGAGATCTCCCACGGTGGTGTAGGAAATGTTCAGGGCCTCGCTCGGGGTCACGCTTTCATCTGCGCGGGCCCTCCAGCGGACAGCCACGGAAGGAGTCTTGCTGTACTCGAAGTTGACGAAGAAGAAGAGTTTGTTCTTCACGATAGGGCCGCCGAGAGTCATACCGTAAGTAGTGTTGCGGTCGGTCTCGCGGGCAGTGGGGATGTCGGTGCCGAAGATGGTGCTTCCGCGCATATTCTCGTTGCGGTGGTACACGTAGGCGGTACCCTTCAGGGTGTTGGTGCCGGACTTGGTGATGGCGTTGACGCCGCCGCCCTTGAAGTTGGCCTGGCGCACGTCGTAGGGGGAAATCACGACCTGAAGTTCCTCGAGGGCGTCGATGGAAATAGGATTGCCGCCGCCGGGAAGCTTGTCGGAAAGACCGAAGTTGTTGTTGAAATTGGCACCGTCAACGGTGAAGTTTGCGGTACGTCCGTCGGTACCTGCGAAGCTCATTCCGTTGCCGCCGTAGGGAGAAAGGCGGGTGATGTCGGTGAGCTGGCGGTTGACAGTCGGCATACCCATCATTTCACGGTTGCTGATGTTGGTGGCAGCTCCCGTCTTCTCAGTGGGGAATTTGGAAGACGCGGTCGAGATCACGACGGCCTCGGACAACATCTCCGCGTCGTCGGTGAGACTGGCGTCCAGGGAGAACACTTCAGCAAGCTGGAGCGTGACGTCGGTGTAGTTGACCTTGCGATAGCCAAGGCAGGAAATCTCCACAGAGTAGGGACCGCCTGAACGCATACCGTTGATGTTGTAGCGGCCTTCTGCGTTCGTGAGACCGTAGTACTGCGACCCGGAAGGGGTGTGCACGGCCACGACGGTGGCTCCGGGGATGGCCTCCCCTTTGGCATCGGTGACCTTGCCACCGAGAGAAGCTGTCGTGACCTGCGCGTAGGCAGACACGGCAAGGAACATTGCTGCCAGGGACAGCAACATCGCTTTGAATGATTTTTTCATAAAATAAAAATAATGTAACAATGTTTTATTTTCCTGCTGCAAAGTTATATCAAGAAAAGATACCGCACAAATAAGAATTCAACAATTTATTAACATTTTTTGCTTATCTTTGCACCCAATAACCTGCGAGGAAAGATTTGTATGCTTGCAACCTCGCTTTAAAAAATGCTAAAATGAATTATCTCTTCACGTCGGAGTCCGTCTCCGAAGGGCATCCCGACAAGGTTGCCGACCAGATTTCAGATTCAATCCTCGACGAGTTCCTCTCCCAGGACCCGGACGCCAAGGTCGCATGCGAGACCTTCTGCACCGCAGGCCTGGTGGTCGTGGGCGGCGAAGTCCGCTCCGACAAGGCCTACGTCGACATCCACGAAACCGTGCGCCGCACGATACGCAGGATTGGCTACACCAAGGCCGAATACGGCTTCGACGCAGCTTCCTGCGGCATAATCAGCACCATCCACGAGCAGAGCGCCGACATCAACCGCGGCGTCGTGCGCGAGGAGGCCGACGAGCAGGGAGCCGGCGACCAGGGAATGATGTTCGGCTACGCCTGCCGCGACACCGAAAACTACATGCCCCTGGCCCTAAGTCTCTCGCACGCGCTTCTCCGGGAACTTGCCGACATCCGGCACAACGAGCCGGAGCTCATGCCCTACCTGCGCCCCGACGCCAAGGCCCAGTTCACCGTGGAATTCTCGTCCCACCACCATCCTGTGCGCGTCCACACCATAGTCCTGAGCACCCAGCACGACGAATTCGACTCCGATGAGGCGATGCACGCCCGCATTGAGTCCGACGTGCGCAACATCGTGATTCCCAGACTTATAGCATCGCTGCCCGAACGCACGGCCGCCCTCTTCAAGGGCGACTGGATACTCCACGTCAACCCCACCGGCAAGTTCGTCATCGGCGGTCCCGCCGGCGACACCGGACTGACCGGACGCAAGATAATAGTCGATACCTACGGCGGCCGCGGAGCCCACGGCGGCGGAGCTTTCTCCGGAAAGGACTCCTCAAAGGTGGACCGCAGCGCCGCCTACGCAGCAAGGCACATAGCCAAGAACCTGGTGGCCGCGGGCGTGTGCGACGAAGCCCTGGTGCAGCTTGCCTACGCCATCGGAGTGGCCGAGCCCGTGAGCGTGTTCGTGGAGACCTACGGATCCGCCAAAGTGCCCGGGGGCGACGCGTGCATCGCGCAGAAAGTCAGCGAGTTGTTCGACCTGCGCCCCGCTGCGATCGTGCGCCGTTTCGGGCTCACCAACCCCATCTTCTCCCCCACCGCCGCCTACGGCCACGTGGGCCGCAAGCCCTACCGGGCGAAAGTGCTGGTCCAGGGCGAGGAGCGGGAGGTGCAGTTCTTCGGCTGGGAGCTGCTGGACATGGTGGACGAACTGAAAAATGCCTTCGGCCTATGAGCGGCAACTCCAAGAAAGGCAAGTCGCCCCGCGTGCAGGTGAGCAACAAGCGGGCCTCGTACGACTACGAGTTCCTCGAGCAGTACGATGCCGGCATAGTGCTCGTGGGCACCGAAATCAAGTCGCTCCGGGCAGGAAAAGCATCCCTGCAGGACGCCTGGTGCTATTTTTCCGGCGGCGAACTCTACGTCAAGGGGATGAACATCTCCACCTATTTCTGGGCCTCGAAATGGGGCAGCCACGAGCCGGCGCGCGACCGCAAGCTCCTGCTGACAAAGCGGGAACTGCGGCACCTCGCCCAGGCCGTCAAGACCAAGGGCCTGAGCATCATCGCCGTGCGCGCCTACATCGCCGAGAACGGCTTCGCCAAGCTCCACATCGCCCTGGCAAGGGGCAAGAAGGAGTACGACAAGCGGGCCACCATACGCGAAAAGGACATACGGCGCGAGATGGAGAGGGATTAGGCTACTGCTCCAGAGCCAGACTCACGATCAGATCTTCCAGCATCGGCGCCACGGCTGAGCCCGGGGCGGCGACGTTGTTGGTCATTATGGAGAAGAAGACGGTGTTCTCGCGTTTGCCGTCGGCCGGAAGGATATAGCCGCTGAAGCAGAGCACGCCGTTCATGGAGCCGCTTTTCATGCGGACGCGCTTCCGTATTTCCGGCTGGACGCCGGCCAGACGGTATTTCAGGGTGCCCTGCCCCGGGCCCGGAAGCGAGCTCACGAAGTAGTCACGCACCGGACCGCCGTGCATGCGCTTAAGGAAACGGACGAAGAACTCGGGAGAAACGTAGTTTTTCCGCGAAAGCCCGCTGCCGTCGCGGATGACGCAAGCCCCGGCCGGGCGAAGGCCCAACACCGAAAGCATCTCCATCTCGGCATCGTCGGACAAGTCCCTCGAGGATTTGCCGAAACGCTTGGCCGACAGCATGTTGAACAGCGTTTCCGCGTAGAAGTTGTTGCTGTCGAAATTGGTGTCGCGCACTATCGCCCAGAGCTGGGGCGAAAGGGCGAAGCCCAGGGGCCGGAGGGCCTCCTGGGGAGCCGCGCTCCTGCCCACGTCGGAAAACAGCAGGTCGCTGCGGACGTTGCCCTGGGGAGAGATGTCGGCATAGCCGCCATCCACCGGTATTCCCAGGGAAATCAGGTAGTTATAGAAGAAATAGGCACAGGTGTAGGTGCCGAAGGAATTGGTGCTGTAGTATTTGTAGGGCTGGCGGCCGGAGGGGAACTGGCCGAGGAACTCGCCGAAGGGGCCGAAGCCGGTGCCCAGATAATAAATGGTGTTGGGCGTTCCGGACGCTGAAGTCACGGCTGAGTTGACATAATTCATCCAGGGCGTATCCGGATACTGGAGTTCTATCTTCGGGGCCTTCCCAAGAGGTCCCGGGCTCACCAGGAAGAGCTGGGAGTTGCCGAAGAAATTCAGTCCTGATGGGCCGGCGCCGTCGATCGAGCCCAGGTCTTCAGCCTGCCAGGAGGGATCGATGAAGGGCCGGCCGAAGAATCGCGGGTCGCCGACCACGGCCCCCCTGATGGCCTTTATACCGTTGTCGTCCAGGATTTTCTTCCAGTTTGCAAAGGTCACGGACAGGGAGTCGGCGCAGGAAGTCTGGGCCGCAGTGGTCGGGTCTCCCCCGCCAACTATATAAAGGTCTCCTTCAAGCACACCGTCCCTGATCTCCCCGGTGCAGGAAAGCGTGGTCCGGAACTGCCAGTCGGCACCGAGGTTGAGAAGCGCAAGGCCGGTGGTCAGGAGTTTCATGTTCGATGCCGGGACCATTTTCATCGAACGGTTCATCTGGGCGAGGGTATCGGCGCCGCGCACGGCAAGCACGCCCACAATACCTGAACGCAGAGGCTCTTTTCCGGCATATCCGGAGAGGAGCTTCTGCGTCGCGGTGTTCTGTGCCGCCACTCCTGCGGAAACCAGCAGGACAAGTGGCACAAGTATCTTTCCTAACGGACTCAAGCCTGCTTCTTGACGGCCGCGCTGAGTTCCTCGTAGAGGGCGTCGGTCTTCTCGAGGACCTCCTTGCGGAGTGCGTTGTAGTACTTGCCGGCAGGGCCCTCGACTTTGTTTACCTTGTCGCGGAGTTCGTTATAAAGGTCGACGGCCTTCTCCATCAGCTCGGAAGCCTTCTCTTCGGGAACCTTCGCATTGACGGCCGCAACCAGTGAACAATCTTCGATAAACGCGCTGAGCACGTAGTCGATGTCTTTTTTGATGTCTCTTAAATTCATAGCTTTCTTTGTTATCGGGGCAAAGATACAAAAATTTGTTTATATTTGTGCAGTATCGTTCACTTATGACCTTGCCCTGTAATATTTCCGTCACGTGCCACCCTGCCATAGGGGGCGGTATTAATCGGTTAATAATCAGCGATTTAAATAATTACTTCGCGCGAACCGACCGGTTCGCGCAGCATAACCGTATCCAGTCATGAAACGAATCCTCTTCGCTCTCGCGGCGCTGCTCGTACTTGCAGCCGGCTGCACCCAGGAAGTCGACCCTACATCGGTCCGGCTCGACCAGCATGAGCTGACCCTGCCGGTTGGCGAAACCGTCACGCTCGAGGCCACCATCGCCCCATCCAACGCCACTAACACCGCAGTGGGCTGGAGCAGCTCCAAGCCAAGCGTGGCAGATGTCGACAAGGACGGCAAGGTGACGGCCCTGAGCGAAGGCATGACGAGCATCACCGTGGCCACCCGCGCCGGCGGCCTCACCGACGCCTGCATCGTCACGGTAACGAGCAAGCCCGTCCCGGTAACCGGCGTCAAGCTGGACAAGACGGAAATTGAGATAACGGAAGGCGACGCATACCAGCTTACTGCAGCCGTGGAGCCGGTAAATGCCACTAACCAGACTGTAAGCTGGTCCAGCAGCGACGAAGAAGTCGCCAGCGTCGACAACCTCGGATACGTCCACGCCCACAGCGAAGGCACCGTCACCATCACCGTCAAAACGGAAGACGGCGGATTCACCGCAAAATGCGAAGTGACTGTTCTCAAATACACCATTCCCGTAGTCGGTGTGTGGGTGCAGCCCAACGAGTTGACCCTCCAGAAGGGGGAAACCGCCACCCTCCAGTGGTACGTCGATCCTGAATCCGCCACCGACCGTTCCGTCAAGTTCACCAGCAGCGACACCAAGGTTGCCACCGTCTCCGATGAGGGCGTCGTCACGGCCGTCGATTACGGCACTGCCACCGTCACCATCACCACTGTCGACGGCGGCTTCACTGACGAGTGCGAAGTGACGGTAGCAGCTGTGGTTGAAGGAGTTACCATCGCCCCTGCAAGCGTCGAGCTCGCCGAAGGCCAGTCCGTACAGCTCAGCGCCTCTGTCTCCCCTGAGGGCGCACCTCAGGAGGTCGAATGGGCGTCGTTCGACACGAATATCGCTTCGGTCGATGCGAATGGCCTGGTGACCGCAGTCGCCGCCGGCACCACCAGGATCTCCGCCCGTTCCAAGGAATACCCCGACAAGCAGGGCTTCTGCGAGGTCACTGTCACCCAGGACAACAGCCTCAAGGGCATCAGCCTCACCCCCACCGAGCTCACGCTTACCGTGGGCCAGAGCCAGACCCTCACCGTCCTCTATACCCCGGAGCATGCGGCCAACAAGAAAGTCAGCTGGACCACCAGCAACGGCGATGTTGCCACTGTGTCCGCCGAGGGCAAGGTGGTGGCGCTTTCAGTGGGCACCGCCACCATCACAGCCACCTCTGAGGAAGGCGGCTTCACCGCCAGCTGCGCTGTGACGATAAGCGAGACAGAAGGGATAAAGGTGTACTATGTAGATTATTACGCGAAGGATATATTATACGTAAACGGCGCTCCTGACCCGCGCAGCGGGGCGTTTGACGTGCATAATGAATCATTGTCACGTGAGTATGTTAGTATACGTTCTATCTGCGAAGATGGTCACGATTTATTCACCGTGGAGCGCTATTATTATCAAGGAGAGACGCTACATTACCTGTGCAAGAACCGCAATCCGCTCTATATAATTGATTTTGACAGTAATGAACCAGATAATATCTTAAGTATATCGGCAAAGGACGGTACCGTAGCTATGGTCACCAAATCCTGGGAAGGCGGCGAGCATTGGAGTATCATCCGAATCGCCCCCGACGGAACCACAACAAGATGCCTGATTACCGGAACATTTAAATGGATGCGTGATAAGCTCGACAGCGGCATTGCAGCTGACGGCACGCTGTATGTGGCAACCAGTATTCGGGATGCTTTCTATCACAACTGGCTTGCCCTATATGAGTTATCCACAGACGGCACTTTGACCGAGACGCTGCTCAGGGAGAATTATGACTCCATACCCGTTATGGATATTTCCGAGCAGGGAGATATCTATATTCTTGCTGATTGCTATTCAGATGGAATCATTCTTTATCAGAACGGAAAGGAATATGCCAATTTGGGCACGTATGTTATCAGCAATGGCCTATGTATCCGCAGTGCCGGCGGTCACGCCTATACAGCCATTCTCCATGAACCGGCAGAAGACAGCTATTGCATCAATGTAAAATGTGACGGAACCACGCTACGGGAACTGAATGTAGGAACACAGACATTTGACCTGTTGATCAATCCTTTGCATGTAACTGACGCCGGAGATATATACATTGCCCTAGAACACAGCATATACAAAAACGACAACGTACTTTACTCCCTCCCCGATGGGGCCATACAGCTCTTCTGCGTAATGGAATAGCCCACGGCGCATCCGACATAGCAAAACTATCCGCAAAACCAAGGGATTCAGGGCTCAGCTACAAGGCGTGGCGGACTTCCCGTTCTTCATGTACAGACTCTGCATAGTCCTTGGCTAGCTCAGCACCTTGCCACGGAAATTTGGAAGTGAGCCCATACCTGACAAACTCACGGGGGCTTTCAATATTCAGATTTCCATAGCCTCCCGCACCTACGATTCTCGCATGCGACCCGAGAGTATGTGCGGCGCAGTATAGGAAAAGATCACGAAACGTGGATCTGGGATTGCCGGCAAGATACTCTGCCATGTTTAATGAAAATCTGTCGCACATCCAGAAATGTGAGGCGGAGTTCCAATGGTCGGCCCATGACATTTCGGCTTCTGAGGCACCGGAAATCGCAAGCACGCCGGGAATCCCGTCCACAGAACGGATGACAGCCTCGCCATAACATGGTTCCACGCACAGCAGCTGCTTCCGGAATTTCATGCGGCTCACCGTTTCCTTGAGCAGTTCAGCTCCGAATCCGCTTCCGGACGGGAAATCCCTCCAGCAGAACTCATCCGCCCCACCGTAGGCCATGCTGCTTCCATGGCCGCTCCAGAACAGGAAAACATTGGCTCCGGAATCCTGCGGCAGCACGGTATGGAGGCGGCTGCTGCCAGCACCGGTAAGAATATCCGCGATGTCGGCCGGAGAGAGATCCTTACTGTCATAATCGATCATGGCGGCAGGAAGACTGTCGGAGCCGCCAAGTAAATCTGGCCCGTCCCCGGCGTTCCGGACAATCCCCGGCTCCGGGTTGTTTTCATCTGAAGGCATATCGCGGTCCAGCACAAGTATGATGTGGTCGTCCGGGAAACCGCCGCTTCGGAGCACCTGATAAATGCTCAGCACATCCGCTTGATGCCGATAATTGGAGAATCCGCAGCTGCCCTGCACCAAAACGGCATATTGGTCTGTAAGTGCAGGATAATCCACTGACTTTCCGCCTGAGGTCTGCGCATCGAAATCTGCCCTTGCCTGCTGCTCGTTGTAGAGATACAACCAGAAGGCATTTGCATCGGCGGTGCGGCTGCCAAGACCGCCGAAATACCCTCGGTGCAGGATTTTTCCGTCCATAATCTGCCAGTGGACATATGTTGTGACGGTGGCTGCCGTGTAAGTGTCCCTGTCGAAATTGATTTCACCCGATGCGCCAATAAAGTGAAGCAGCTGTCCCTGTTCCAGAGCTTTCAGATATACTTCCATCGAAGTAGTGCTCCATGCCGCTCCGCCCAACTGTGTATCATCGGCATTCATGGTTATATCTATGATGGCCTGGTTCATGGACCTGTTGTCGGCCACGCCTTCCGAGTGTTCCACATAGCATGCGGCAAATCCCGCCAGCATGAGGGCATCGTAAAACTTGCACTCCTCGAACCCGGGCCGGGATCCGAAGCGGACTTCGTAGCTGATTTCGAAACCGGTGGAAGGATCTGCATAGGGGGAAAAGCCCTCATGCCCCTGAAGTATTTTCCAGGCACGCTGGCCTATGGCATCCAGATCTTCTTCATAGAGTCCCGGAGTGGCGAAATATGTAGGATAACCGAATTTGAACAGCTGCCATAGTCTGTCGTTTTCCGGATCATCAGGGTCGTTGCTGTCGTAAAGCAGGCTCCAGAACTCATCGCTCATTACCGCTGTCCTGTTGGCCCGTGCGACCTCGTAAATCTGCCTCGCCGACTCCGCAACGCAAAATATTGCAGACGCCGACATCCACTGTCTGTCCATCACCGCGCGGTATGTGTCCAGCTTCGAAAGAAGGTCCTCCGTGCCTCTGTACTGAATATTCTGCTGAAGGTCGATGTTCTGCTGGAGCGCAAAGAACGGCGCCCAGTAATTGAATGTCAACCCATACGCGTCATCAGGAGAGAAAACCGCAGCATAGGGTTTGTCGATGATGCTCTCATAGTATTTGCTCAGGGAAGCATGACGGCTCATCATGAGACCGGTAAAGGAAACATCGCTCTCGGTCAGAGACCACAGAAAAGGGTCACGGTTAATCCTCAGACCGCTGGTGGTTACGGCATACCGCCTGATGACGTCTTCACTGGTCGTGGTGGGAGCGATGAGAGGCTTGAGCGTCCTTTGGCATGCCGGTGCAAATGCCGCAAGGGCCTCGTTCCCGAAAGGGCCGATGATGGCAATCACATCCTCCCGGGTGGACAGTTCCCGGCCAAGCTCCTCCAGATTCTCCGTAGATTCATCATACCATTCGAGCTGAAGGTCTATTGCTATGGAATTATGGAGCTGAGCCTCCCGGAAATTCTCCAAAAACCACTTTGCAGTGCGGTCAAGGCGGACTTTGCCGATTTCCTCTCCCATGGGAGCCACCACGGCGACCGTATGCTTTATCCAACGGCGCTGACTCCTGTACGCGATCTCTTTATCTGTACAGCTGACAAGAATCAGCCCGGCGACGAAACACAATAGGGCGCGTACCGGCTTTCTACTCATAACCCGCCTCCTTTTTCATGGCATCTTCGTGGATCTCCCCAAGTGCCTGAGGGGTCAGGACGCTTTCCGCCCAGTATTGCTGCATCTCGGTATAGGGGTGCAGCACCACCTCTGTCCAGCCGTCCGCAAAGGACAGCGTCTGATGCTTCGGCATTCCTTCGGAGGATAGCCACTGCCCTATGCAAATATCCACAGCCCTGTCAATATGCTTTACAACAGAAAACGGGCAATGAGGAGAAACGCTCACGACATCTATCCCGATATAATCGAATCCTCCGAACAAATTGCTCAAGCGATGGAACGCCCCGGCAGCACCGCCGCAAACCGGAAATACAAGATCCTCGAAGGCAAACATCTCACTGCCATAAACGATGCCTATGGCTTGTTCGTCTTCAATAGCAAATCCCCCTCCGGATTCATCCGAAAGCCATTCCAGCCGCAGCTCTGCATCGCTCTCCGCCGTAGTGTAGTCTGCGTTAAACCCTTCGGTAAAGCCTTTGACTGATTCCTGTATGACCGGATTGAACGGATTCGCGGCCACGAGGAGCGTCTTGCCGGAGTAAGAACGGGCCACCGCTCCGGCCTCATACATGGCGCCGTAATATGGAAGACAAACGGTGGAACCTTTTCCGGCAAGAGGCTCTGCCGTTTCCAGATACAGCAAGTCGGAAAGCGGATTGCCTTCAAGCTCACTGCTGTTCCGGCGCAGATACTCATCATAACTTGCGCCGGCGACAATCAGAAGGCGACGTACCGTGTCGTGCTGCGAGAGCATCTGCCCGAAATAGACCTCCAGAGCCGCCAGTCCCTCTTCTTCCGTGGCCGGCGAAAGCTGCATGGACCTGATCCCGCGCGAAAGCACGGCCCGTTCGACTCCGGCATAGATCAAATCATTATAGCTTCTGTCTCCAAGTGCTATAGGATCGTAAATGACCGTCACCAGAGGAGCGCCAGAAGGCGCATCGGAAGGGTCCGGCTCATACCGGGCCTTTACGCAACCTGCAAGCAGCAAAACAATTACCGCAACATATCCGTATTTCGACAGCCGATGATTCATTTTGTCATTCCGATTTGCAAAAGTACGCTATTTTTTGTAAACTTGCGTCCGAGAAAAAACATTTTGTCATGAAGAACATTGCTTATAGAATTGCAGCCACAATCTTCCTCTGCCTCCCGCTCGCCTCGATGATGGTCTCCTGCGACAAGGAAGATACCGAAGTTTACAAACGCGTGTTATACAGCGAGCTCAACTTGCCCGATGACGGCTCCAACAGTCTGCAGTTCGGAATAACCGATGAAGATTTCGAGAGCGTCGCAAAAGATCTCGGCGTCGACACCGAGGCGCTGAAAGCTGTCTGGAAAGTGGATACCGGCGGCATCAGCGGTTTTATTCCGGATGGCAAAGGCGGAAACCTGCCTACGATACTCTTTGAGGGGCATATTTTCTGGTCGCAACTGCGCTCACTCGGACTGGATCCTGAAGACTTTGTAAGAGGCAACGAAGACATTCTTTACAAGAAATGGACGAAATCCCATTATGTCGGCGGTCTCGGCGAATGGGATCGTCTGAAGCGCGCCATAGCAATAAATGAACGCGCAGCCTACTGTTCCGCAAGCTGGGGCATGTTCCAGATAATGGGTTTCAATTATAAATCATGCGGGTGTGCAACCGTGCTGGAGTTCGTGGACAGAATGAAAAAAAGTCAGGTGGATCAGCTAAAACTCTTTGCTGGTTTCCTGAAATCCGACGCAAGCATGTTAAAAGCACTCAAAGCTCTTAACTGGAAGGAATTCGCCAAGCTTTACTACGGCCCTTATTATTACCAGAACCAATACGACGAAAAGCTGTCGCGTGAATACGCCAGTCTGAGACACCAGTCTAAACAGTAAAGGGCTTATTCCGGCTCAGATCTTCTGGTAATGAGCCGTTTTTTGGATAATCAAATGGTTATGTTATAACGAGGTCCGGCCGGGCCTCGTTTATTGTTTGTATCACGGGTGGTGCTCAATCCATTCCAGGGCAGCTTCCAGAGGCGATTCCGTGAGCACGTCCGGCTCAATGGGATCGTCGCAGAATATTTCCGGCATGTCGGGGATCAATTCCATGTCCCTTTTCAAAACGGACGATGGTCAAATGCTTTGGGAAAACGGTTTTACCACGGAGACTCTCCGTGATTTAATTATTATAAACCGCTTATCCCGACCGCCACTTGGCAATTACGCCATTTGGGCAACTTTCAATGAAATGTCCGTATGGTTTAAAGGAATTGTCCCGCTTCTGAGCGGCAGCATGGCATATATTCGCATATTGAAAAAGTACTATATGAAAAGATTATTCACCTTTGCGCTGTTGTCAGCTGTTCTTTTGCTGTCAGGATGCATAAAACACAAAGAAAATGTGATTCCGGTCACCGGGGTTGAATTGAATGAAAACGCGATCAAGCTTTGCTCGGGGGAAACGTATACGCTCACTGCCACTGTTCATCCGGCAAATGCCGACAACCGAGCAGTCGAATGGTCCAGCTCGGATGAAAAGGTCGCATCCGTGGCAGAAGGGCTTGTCAGGGCTGAAGCAGAAGGCACAGCCGTTGTCTCCGTCAAAACTGTCGACGGCGCCTTCACGGCCACTTGCTCCGTGACAGTCGAGGACAAGGCCCCTCTTGTTCCCGAAGAGCAGAAAGGCGGCACCGCAGAGGGCGATGACTACTCTTACAAGCTGTCGGACAATTCTGCTCTTGTCTCAGAAGACATGATGAAGCACATCAGCGAGGCCTCGCCGCAGGGATTCACCGTAGATTTTCCCAGCCTCGACGGCAGCGGCCTTGCACAAGGCGACATTCTCTTTTTCCCGCCCTGCGAGCAGTATCCGGAAGGATATGCCGCCAGAATCACGGGGTCCCAAAGCGCGGGAGACAAGACAATCGTCACCACGGAACTGGCTCCGCTCAATGAGGTTTTTGAAACCCTTCACCTGAAGGTATCCAGCCAGGATATAACGGAGCACATAGACCGGATTATGTTTGAAGGGCAGGAAGTCCCCGTCACAAAAGCCGGCACTGCCTTCACCATAGAGATACCCCAGATTCTGGGCATAGATGCCAACTTCAATATCGGTCCCGGCTGCACGGTCACGCCAAAGTTCTCTTTCCGCTTTTCCCTGGATATGGAGTGCGACATAGACTGGTTCACGGTCAATTCGTTCAAGGCCCGTATCGAGGAGGAATTCGGTTTCCAGTGCTCCTTTGCCTGCAAGGCCGAAGGCAGCCTCAGGCCGCTCAGGATAGGCGAATTCCTCTTCTCGTCCACAGTCCCGATTATGGTCGGAGGCGTGATACCGGTGTCGCCGGCCATCCACGGTGTCCTTGTCATAGAACCAAAGGGAGAAATCTCCCTTAACACGGACCTTGACCTGAGGCTGGGCGCTTATGCAGAATGCGGGTATACTTCCGGAAGCGGCGTCTATACTGACTGCGGCCTGCTGAGTCCCCCGGCAGACTATACCCCGGTCAAGATCAGCGGCGCGCTGAGCGGAGGCATAGAAGTAGGGCCGGATATGGGCATTGGTGCGCGTATCGCGGGAGGAGCCCTGGATTTTATGCTTGACCTTAAACCGAGACTCAAGGCATATCTGTCCTCCAGCACTCCGTTCAATGCCGAAACCCTGCTAGCCATTTGCAGGGGAGATTTCAGCTACGCCATGGGCAACGCATATTTTGAGCCTTCTATAGGCCTGCAGTTCGGCGGATACCTCGGCCTGGGTTGGAACTGGACAAAGACTTTCGATTTTCCCGGAGATTTGTCGCACTCGTTCGGCAAGTATTATCTTGTACCCAGGCTTGCCCCCGTAAATGCAAGAAATGAGTATATGAAGCTGTCCGGCAGGCCGGATAACAACCTTGTGAAGATTGAAATGAACCGCAAGGGCATGAATCTGTTCGGAGAAGACATCTTTATCAATCTGGTGGAGAGGACTCCCAATCCGAAGAATCCGGCAGAAACTTGGATAACCAAGACAAAAGTAATGCTGGAATCTGGCACCCCGCCCCAAAATGATGATGAGACAGTTGCCTGTACCGCTGTGCTGAATGGCCTGAAAAAGTCCCCTGTAAGCTATTCTATCGAAGGTCCTTTTACAGATGTTTCATTGTTTGGCGAAACATATCCCATCCCCCTGTATGACGGATACAACGGATACGGATCCTGGTTGACGCAGGGTTTCTCTCTGCCGGAGTATCCGTTCGAGAAAACCCGTGAATTGCTGCTGGACATTCTGGATGACTGTGATCCGGAGAGTTATCAGACAGAAGCAGAAGACGGGAAATCCATATACTGCAATTGGAAAGATCCGGATGCAATCAGCTTCTCCGATATCTATTATTCTGACCATTACGACGAGGAAGATGTGAAGCACCTTCTGTTGTTTATCCAGCCGCCAGGTCGTGTAAACGATGTAGTGTCTGTATCGGATCATAATCTACCTTTTTGGTGGGAGTTGCGCCAGCCTTATGAGATAGACGGCAAGCCACAGACCATACGGTCATTCACCGTTGAGGACAAGACCTTTTTCGGCACAGACGCTTATGTGTCCGAAAAAATGGTTATTCACAGTCCGGCATTCGGCAAGGATTCCCAAATGGTTCCTTATTCGCCTGATCTGGAATTATTGGATTTATCCGAAACATCCATCGTAGATTTACATCTCAGTGGTCCCAAAGGCGACCTTATACTTGATAACTGTCCAAAACTCAAGTATTTGGACTTTGGACACAGAGACGAGGAGAAAGCCCCTGTTTTTCCAAAATCAATGTCTGCTACCGGGGTTAGGTTTACCCATGTTGGCGTTGACGCACGTAACATGGCAGCGAACTCTCTTTCTTTCTTGCAGGGGAGCCAGATTGATGGTTTGACCATCAGCGGGACAAGCAGTGCCGACTTAATTATACCTTCGTGTAAAACAATAGGTATTACCGGACTTTACTGGCCCGACCAACAGGACGATATCGGAATACAGGGGGTATCCATAAGCGGGTTGGATGAATTGACTGAACTGATCATCAGAAATGTTCATTCAATCTCTATTTTTGACTGCCCGTCGTTGAAGCAGATCCATATATGGGTTAATCCGGGTTTTCAGATTACGACATTATCTGCCGCCGGTCTGCCAGGACTGACCTCAGACTATAGTTTTCAGGTCCACGATGTTTCCGGTCCGGCCCCTTACGGGCTGAAATCCACCGCGAGCAGTTGCCCCAAACTGTCATACCCGCACAGATATAATTACACCTGGGAATACTATTACGACGAACATGGCACGCGGAGGAGAAGAAATATGTCTTTCTGGGACTATAACAAAGGATGGTATTACCCCGGAGAGCCAAATCAGGGATATCACGTCAACTCCAGCTATGACGCAGAGAATGACAATTACTGAGCCCTTTCGGCGGCCTGGATCAGGGCGACGTTGAGCTGTTCGAGCAGGGACAGGCGGATGGAAGCGTTGCTCTGCGCAGGAGTGTACCACAGCTGATCCTCGAAATACGCCTTCAGGTCCTTTGCCTTGAACACATAGCCGTGGGCGGCCAGGATGGCGTTGCGCATCACACGCAACGTGGGCTTGTCCAGGCGGCGAAGGCCGCTGTTGAGCAGGGAGCGGCTTGCAAAGTCGAAGCGGCTTTCCCTCCCTGTCCACTCGAGTTCGTAGCTGGAGACGGTCTTCTCATACCAGGGTTCCCCCTCGTTCATCTTGACTTCGGTCATACGAAGGCCTCCCGGAGTGGGCACAGCTTCCACCTTGCCCACAAAGAACGGTCCCCCGCTGCCGAAATCGAGCACGCCCGTAACCATACCGTTGAAGGTCACCGGCGCAAAATGCATATCCTTTCCCTTATATGATCCCTGGTCGCTCCAAATCTTGACCTGGGAGCCGCTTTCGGTGCAGTAATCGCCAGTAATCATCTCCATCCACTTTTTGACATTAAGTTGCTGGGAGTCTGACACTTTCGTTGCCTCCAACGCATCCATCAGCAGATTGTGCTTTTTACCGTAAAAGCACAGCACATCGAGGCTTCCCTGCCTGACGCGCCGGGCATAGGCGGCAGCCCCGAATTGGTTAACCCCCTCGTCCGGCCCGTCCGAAACCACGTACAAATCGCCTCCGTCCGTTATCGGGGTAAGCACAAACTCGTGCTCCTCGCCTTCTGCCGAAGCTTTCATAAGCACGCTGACCTCCTCGAAAGTATGGGCTGTATATACCAGCGCATCACCGTGCCAGAAACTGCCATCTTCAAAAGAGTCCATAGGCTTTACGAGCGGCAGCACCTTGAGAACGATGTCGTTGTCCCCTATGACCTCCAGGTAGCTGTTGTCCGGACGGCTGACAAAGTTGACACGGCAGCCGAACTCCGCGCCGTACTTCGGATCTTCTGCATTGCGGCTGGGCCGCAGCCTGAACACATCCGGCGTCGAGCCCCATTGCTCCAGGGTCAGTTCTTCTTCCCCGAGGACATCCGTCATATAAACGACCGTGCCCATACGGACCTCCTTGACGGTATAGAGTAAATCCCCGTCATAGAAACTGTCTCCCACGTGTATGCCCTGCGCATAGGTGAGGGTAAATGAGCTCAGCGCGAACGCGAACAATGTGATGATAATCCTTTTCATGGCCTATAAGACATTTTCACAAATATAATTATTATTCATTAATGTCCGGCCAAATATATGGCAATGCGGGCCCCCTTCAAGCAACTTTAAATGAATTGTCCGTAATGTTTAAACGATTTGTCCCGTGCGCGTACGGCCCAACATGGTATCTTTGAAATTAGAATAATTACGCCACAAATGAAAAAAAGCTCAATTATCAGGATTCTTACGGCTGCGCTGGTACTGACCGCCTGCGGCGGCGAAGCAAAGCAGAATATCAACCCCGAGGTTCCGGTAAAGTCCGGGGATTGGTTTTCGGTTTCCGCATCCTCCGGAGATACGATAGAAAAGGAGGACATTTCGCTCGAGATTGCCAAGGGGACATTCGGGCAGGATGTAAAAATAGCCATTACCGAAGTCAAGAAAGGTTCGGTTATGGGAAACGATGAACAATCTCCATTCTATCAGATCACGGTAGACGAAAAAGGCACCAAAAAGCCCATTGTCGTCAAGATTCGCTACGCCGGAGATCCTGACGAAGTGCAGGCAGTCATTAAAATGCCCACCTACAGCTTCCACGAATCGAAATTTGTATGTGAGCCATTCCCCATAAACTCTTCGGCTGGCGACGGTTTTATTTCCGTGACCATACCGGAAATGAATCCAGCAAAGGGCCCCAGCCCCTATTTCACCATCGGGCTCATCAAGAACACTGTTCCGCCCACGACAAAGACGCCGGACACGAAGGCCCAGAAGTATCCCCTTCTCATAATGCTGTACACTGATGTTCCGTATGATTACATAAGCTCCTTGCACAACGTATTGCTAAGAATGCTGCCGAAGTCATTCGACGCGCTGACAAGCGCCAATATGAAGGCAAACTTCAACACGCTGGGGATAAAGATTTGCAAATTCAGTGAAAAAGAGAAAGATCTATTTGGAAAAGCGAACCCCAATATCCTTTGCAAAGACTTGGGTTACCTGTCCCTGAACGCAACCAAAATAAATGAAATGATCAAAATTGGATTCAAGCAGAACGATTTGATCGAGCTGCAGCAGACCATAACACACGAAATATTCCACGTCGTGCACAATTGCCTGTTTGATCCAAGGTACGGGGCACAAATCAACTGGCAGGGCTGGTGGGGAAGCGAATGGTCTATGCTCGGCGAGGCAATCGGCACATGGACAGAAAAGTTTTGCGGAATCAACACAATGGGAGATAATATCAAAGCACACGGCACTAAGTTCCTCACCCACTTCCTCCCTGCCTCCAATTCAGCAAGTGCTTATATGGAGAATGGTTACGGTATGGGACTGTTCATTGAATACCTGTCCAAGAAATCTTCAGACGCAAAAATCAGCAAAATACTTGAATACCAACGCGATGGCGCAGAATCACTCCAGGCAGCCCTGGAAAAGTTCTGCAATGCCAATTCTATAGGATTCTTTGAGCAGGAGGGATATATGAAATTCGTGAAAATGGCACTTGACGGCGAACTGGATAGCGATTATACCGCGGTAATGGCCTGGAAATCAGACTGCTATGATGACGTAGCAAAGATAACCAAAGCCGAATTGAAAAGAATAAGGGGAGAAGTGTACAACTACGGCGTCAAGATGAACTTCCTTGAAATGGATGAGAAATTCCTCTCCGGGATACAGGACAGGGATATCGTGATAGGCCAGAAAGAGGCAGATATCGTGACCTATGTCTACTACATTACCAATTCTCAGCAACTCAGGGAACTCGGGCGCGCCACATACAGCAATGAGTACTCGATTCCCGTAAAGACTTTCCTCGGGTATAAGACAAAATTCCCCATTGTGCTGGTGTCCACACGGAAGAATCCTGTATATGGTCCCGGGAAATATGATTGCGTGGCCACTGTTGATTTCCCCAAGCCGGATAAGAATGCCCCCAAGATCCACGAGCTCAAATTCAGCTTCCAGCTTGAGAACAGAACCGATGCCGGCGACAGCGGATATTGCCCGGAATTCACCTGGTCCACATCCTATGACGATGTAATGAGCGCCATTTCGTCCGGAAGCGGGGTGAACATTTCATGTTACCACAAAAGCAGTTCAGCTACGGACGACCAGGCTTCCATCGAATTCAAGATCGATTCTTATTCAAAAGGCAAGGTCGGATCGATATCGTCCATCGTTTTCGATTACACCCGCCCCTATAGCGACGGCGAAGACAAATGGCACGTGGAAATCAGCAACCTCCCCGTGGAAGAAAACTCAGTGGATCTCTTCAACAGCAGCGAGGCCCTCTGGAAAGCTCAGGGGTCAAAACTCAAAGTCAAACTGACTCACAAAGACAAATACGGAGACGTCTACAAATATGTTGAGAAATCCAGCAACTACGCCAAAGTCTATATGGAGTATAAACCTTAGTCACTGCAGCACAAAGTAACCCAGGCAGGCGCAGGTGCTCCCGCTGGAAAAAGCGGCTTGCCAGGCAGGCGCAGGTGCTCCCGCTGGACGATTTTCCTGGCCAGCGGCAGCAAAACAAGGGGAAAATGCTCCCGCTATCCCACTTTTCACGCCAGCGGGAGCAGCGGGCAAGAGCAACAGGCGGCAGGAGCAGTGGGCAGTGTGCAGGAGCCGCGGGCAACCGGCTGGAGCAGCGGGCAGCAGTTCTGCCCCGAAAAGATTTGGTTCGTGAGGGTAGATTACGTATATTTACATCAACATTGATTTGTGACAGGATGTCAAGGCGATCGAAAATAATTTACGCGCTCTCGGTGCCGGCGACACTGGCGAAACCGGCGGCTCTCTCGGCGCCGGCGACACCGGCGAAGCTCCCGGCGCCGGCACCACTGGCAACTCTGGCGGCTCTCACGGTGCTGGCGGTGCTGCTCAGCTCCTGCGCCCATCAGAGCGCGGAGTTGCGTCCGCTGGGCGCAGTGGACGGCGTGCCGCTGCGCAGTATGACGGCGGAGCGGCTGCCGGACCTTCCGAAGCCCCGCGGCGGGCACCACACGATGCTTCTCGGGGAAGAGCTGACTGTCCTTGGCGGCATCACCGACGGCTTTGTGCTGGAGCCCACAATCGCATATCTGAAAGACGGCACCTGGCAGGAAGTCCCTATGAAATACCCGCACTACTACGGCTTCACCACCCTCCTGCCGGACGGCAACGTGATGCTGGGAGGCGGATGCTCGGACAATTTCGGCATCGGACAGAGCTGGGGCGTCGAGACTTACAACCCGGCGACGCACGCCTGCAAGGCCGTGGGAATCATGGACCGGAAAAGGGCCGGCGCATCAGCTTCAGCCCTCCCGGACGGGCGGGTTGTCGTGGCCGGCAACTGGTATGCCGACGACGCCATAGAGCAATATGAACCCGGCGAAGGCTTCTCCTTCTTAAAGGAGCCCGCAATTCAGAGAGTCTATCCATTCATCCTGCCAGTATCGCCTGACAATGCGCTTATACTCAGCGCAGAAGGTCCTTATGGCGAGCGGGCGGCCGGCTGCATCGACCAGCTGGATGGGGAGCCGTACGCGGAGCCGCTGCTGGATGAGTGGGACATCCTTCCCCATCCCGTCAATCCGACATCGGCCGACGACCTCAGGATAGGTGAATATTCATATCTGCTCCCGGCCGTTCGCCGCGAAGACGGGCAGGCGGGCATCCTCCGCCTCTCCGAGAGACGCTTCAGCCTGCTGGAGACGGACCACCCGCTGCCAATGGCGCTGCCGGACGGCGAAGCTCTCGTATGGGAGGGCAACCTGCAAGTGGACCGTGCCTCCCGCAGCGCCTGGATGTACGCACTTGGCGACAAGGGACATTTTGCCGCGGCGAGAATCGCCTACGACCCTATATTCGAAGGTAACAAAGCCACGCTGGAGCTTTATCTGGCCGACAAACCCGGCGGCGGATCTTTCTTCAACAGCGCCGCCAGGCTGCTTGACGGGGGGCGTATCGTGCTGGCGGGAGGCGTGTCTTTCGACAAGGTAAAAGGCAATAACTTCGAAGCTACCGGAGAAGTCTGGATGTTTCACACCACGGCGCCGGCGAAAGGCTCCTTCCCATGGTGGATACTGCTCGTCATCCTGCCTGCCTGCGCCTTCGGCTGCTGGGGCATATTCCGCATTCTCCGCAGTCCCGCAGCCCCGCAACCGCCCGTGGAGGACATCCCAGGGAAGAACGACCTCCTCACCCGCATCACATCCCTGATCGAAGGCAGGAAGCTCTACCTGGTAAAAGACCTGAAAATTTCCGATATCGCCCGAGAACTGGGCACCAACGCCACCTATATCTCGGCCTGCATCAACGGGCAGCTGGGCCTTTCATTCCCGGAACTGATTGCCCGCTACAGGGTTGAATACGCGCAGGAGCTGATGCGCAAAAACCCTGAAATGCCTTCCGTGGAGGTCTGGGAAGAGTCTGGGTTCAACAACGAAAAAACCTTCTTCCGCTGCTTCCGCGCCCAGGCCGGAATGACTCCCGCCGAGTGGAAAAAATCAGCCTTTGATACCCACAAGCAGCAGCAAAACAAGTAGGGATTTCTGTCTAAAACAGAAATAATCATTATATTTGCTTGTTGCATAAAACTTGTCCGACAATGAAAAAGACTTTTTCCATTCTCCTCTGCGTGCTCGCCGCCACGGCTGCACTTGCGCAGACTCCGCATAAGTACGGCATCAAATGCGCAATAGTCAAGACCGTGACCGAGAATTCGGGCGGGCAGAAATCCTACACCACACTCTGGTTCGACGACTACGGCGCCAAGGAGAGGAGTGAAGTCACGATGGATATGGGCAGCGGAATGGGCGAGGCCAAGTGGGTGACGATTTCCCTTCCGGACGGCAAGTCCTACATGCTGGACCGGAGCGGCAAGAGCGCCAAGGCGAATCCCAGGGTCGATGTCAACTATCTCGACATGCCGGAGAAAGTGGCCAAATCCCGCAAGGCAAAAGTGATCGGCGAAGAAAAGGTCGGCAGCCGTATGTGCACCAAATGGGAGGAGCACGTCAAGCAGATCCTCCACACTGCCACCGTCACCTCCTGGGTCTGGAAAGGCATCCCTATCAAGTACACCGTAGACAATCCCCGCTCCACGACCACACTCGTGAACATCGAGCAAAAGTCTTCCCTGCCGGCATCCCTTTTCACGGTCCCTAAGTAAAAGATTATTATGACTCTTATTTCCCTACTCGGCTGGGCGGTGGTGACGCTGTCGTCCAGTTTCATGAGGGCGCAGCCAGATTATGAGGCGCCCCTGGACAACCAGATGCTCATGGGAGCCCTTGTGGAGACCCTCGGAGAGACCGACCGCTACTGGGTCAAGGTCCGTGCGGAAGACTACACCGGCTGGGTCACCGACCTCGCGATCCACGAGCTCACGGACGAAGAAAAGGACGCCTGGCTCGCAGCGCCCAAATGGATATGCACCGCAGAGTACTCCCGCGTGCGGGAAAAGCCCGGCAAAGACAGCGACCCCATCTGCGACTTCACTATGGGCAACCTTGTGCGCCAGACCGGAGAGACCTGCCCTTGCGGCCGCTGGACGAAGGTTCAGCTACCCGATGGACGCTTCGGATGGGTGCCGACTGCGGACATCGCCGACTTCGGCAAGCGCACCGAAGCCCTCAAGCCCAATGCAGATGACATCCTAAAGCTTGCCCGCAGCTTCGCCGGCACGCCCTACATGTGGGGCGGCAACTCCATCAAGCACTTCGACTGCAGCGGCCTGGTGAAGTTCTGCTACTACATGAACGGCCTAATCCTGCCCCGCAACGCCAGCCAGCAGATAAAGTGCGGCAAAGACGTGCTGAACGAGAAGTGGCAGCCCGGCGACCTGCTGTTCTTCGGCAGCGCCAAACCCTTCAGGGTCACGCACGTAGCCCTGTATGCAGGAGACAACACGATAGTCCATTCCTCCAAGAAAGTCAAGATTGAGACCCTGGACGTGTACGGACGCAAGCCTATCGGCGCCGTGCGCATCCTGGGCCACGAGAACAACGGAGTCAAGTTTCTCAAGGACGATCCCTACTATTTCAAGCAAGATGGCAAGCAAAAGTAAGAGCATCTGGTACTGCACCAGCTGTGGCAACGAGAGCCCCAAATGGATGGGGCGCTGCCCCGCCTGCGGCGAGTGGAACACGATGGTGGAAGCTCCCGCGGAGGCGAAAAAACAGGCCGGCGGCAGCACTAGACCCAGCGCCGACGGCCGCAAGCCCCGCAGACTCAGCGACGTGGATTTCTCGGCCGAAGCCCGCAAGGCCCTCGGGATAGCCGAACTCGACCGACTGCTGGGAGGCGGAATCGTGGGCGGCTCGCTCATACTCATAGGCGGCGAGCCCGGCATAGGCAAGTCCACCCTCAGCCTGCAGATTCCCCTCGGCTGCCCGTCGCTGAAAACCCTTTACGTGACTGGTGAGGAAAGCGAAAAGCAGGTGAAAATGAGAGCGTTGCGCCTTGCTCCAGACGGCATCCCCGACGACTGTCTCATATTCTGCGAGACGCAGATCGAAGCCGTGATCGAGCAGGCCCGCGCCCTGCAGCCGGACCTCATGATCGTGGACTCAGTGCAGACCATGTACACCGACGCACTCGAGAGCACGCCCGGCTCCGTGAGCCAGATTAAGGAGGTGGCCGCGATGTTGCTGCGCTTCGCTAAGGACAGCGGCGTACCAGTGATTCTTATCGGCCACATCACCAAGGACGGCTACATCGCCGGCCCCAAGGTCCTGGAACACATAGTGGACGTGGTCCTGCAGTTCGAAGGCGACAACAAGGGCTCCTACCGCATCCTTCGCAGCATCAAGAACCGCTTCGGCAGCACTTCGGAGCTCGCGGTATTCGAGATGACCGGCAGCGGCCTGCGCGAGGTGCCCAACCCCTCCGAGATGCTGATTCCCATGCACGAAGAAGGCCTGAGCGGCACCGCCATAGCCGCCATGCTTGACGGCACGCGCCCCCTGCTCTTCGAGGTGCAGGCGCTCGTCTCTTCCGCCGCCTACGGCACCGCACAGCGCTCCGCCACAGGCTTCGACGTGCGCCGTCTCAACATGCTGCTTGCCGTTCTGGAAAAGCGCGCCGGATTCCACCTCAGCGCCAAGGATGTGTTCCTCAACATGGCCGGCGGCCTCAAGGTCAGCGACCCAGCCTGTGACCTTGCGGTCATATGCGCCGTGCTCTCGTCCAACTTCGATTATCCCCTGTCGCTCGACTGCTGCTTTGCCGGCGAAGTGGGACTGAGCGGAGAAATCCGCCCCGTCGCCCAGACCGACCGCCGCATCAGCGAAGCCGCCCGCCTGGGTTTTAAGAAGATATTCATCAGTTCCTACAGCAGCATAGACGGCAAGACACCCGCCGGAATACGGGTGGTCAAGGTGGCCGACGTGCCTGAGCTCGTCAAGGCGCTGTTTAAATGACCAGAATGTGGTGGTTGCCCAGGGGCGTGCGCAGGAAATAGCGCTTCAGGTCGGATGCCGGATGGCTTGACGGGCTCACCAGCACCTGCGTGCGGCACAGATTCCCTTCATAGCTGTTGGCATACAGCTCCACCTCCTCGTCGATGCAGTTCAGCATATCGGCGCTGATCTTGTAAATACGGGCCTTGCCGGTGGGAAGTTCGCCGTGGATGGCCACACCTATGCCCGATTCGAAATGGGTGTCGTAGCAATAATCCGAGACCATATCCAGTGGCACGGTGCAGTGCGCGAACAGGAAACTGCCGCCGGAAATGCGCGACAGGTTCACCTGAAAGCCGGATTTTCCGTAGCGCTGCCGCACCACGGCCATCGACAGCATAGCCGGTATGTCGCCCTCGCAGGCGGCCACGAAGCCCTCTGCGTTCAGCATGGAAAGAGCAAGGCATCCGGTGTTGCCAAGAGCCGTCAGCATGTCGAAGCAGCGAAGGGTCAGGCCATCCAGTTTATAATCCTCGATTATCTGGCGCAGAGCGCGATAAATAGCCTGCGCCCCGTCAAAATCCGCCCCGGAAATGGGCTTGCCGAACTTCGGTTCATTCATGGGCTTGAGCGGGATGACTGAATCGTCGGAGCCGATGCCGGCCCGCACCATGTCCACCAGCTTTTCAATCGGGATATCCACGATTTCCGCCCCGAGCATGTCCCGCACCTGCTCATAATCCACGGCGCTGCTTATCAGCCAGTCCGAAGGACGGCCCACCACGCCGTAGCGCTTTCCGTCCAGGATACCAAGGTCGGCGAAAGGCTGGATAAGCGGCGAGACCACGCGGGAGCGCCTGGGATAATAGCGGTTCAGTTCCGAGGCAATATGCTCGATAGAACCGTGGATAATCTCCCCGTCCATGCCCTGCGCGCGCAGCCATGCGAGGATTTCCATGGAAGCGGCGAGCGAATTGCTCTGTCCGCTGGTCAGGAGCCGCACGCGGGCGCCTTCGTGGCCGGCAAAGACCTCCTTGAAAATGGCCTCCGTGCCTCCGGTACGCACATAGATGATGTCGCCGACGGCCCCATAGTCGGAATAGTCGGTTTCGCGATAATCGAAGGTCTGCCCCACAGCAGCCTCTATATCCTTGATAAACTGCTCGTTATGGGCATTCTTGGCGAGTTCGCCGTGCAGGTCGGAAGTCAGGGTGAATAGTCTCATACCACAAAAATAAAGTTTTTTTTCATTCCTAATCGAATCTTCCATTAGTATTTTTTAATATATTTGTGTGCTTATAACGATTATTATTTAACCAATTATAACCAAATTATGATGAATTTATCTTATACCCCGCCCCAATGCAGGGTGTACTGCGTAAGCATCGGTTCGGTGCTATGTGACTCCTTATAATCGCAACAGAGTTGTTGTTGACTACAACGACGAAGAAATCGAACTTTCCTAAACATTTAGAGCTATGAAGAAGATATTATTCTTAGCAGCTCTCTGTGCTGCCACATTTGTTTCCTGCACTCAAAAGGAAATAGTCATTGACGAGCCCCAGCAGGGCGAAATTCAGGAGAATCTTATCCCTATCACCATCACCGCCAATTTCGAAGCCGGCAAGGCTGACATGGTGGATGCCACATGGACATGGAAATCGGGTGATAAGCTTGCCGTCTATGATGGCACGGCAAAGCGTGAGTTCACGCTTTCCGCATCCAGCGCCGGCACTTCCGTTGCCCAGTTCACAGGAGAAGTCGCCGCCAGTTTCACTTCACTCAAAGCCGTATTCCCTTTCGCTGCCGCAGGTGATTCGTTCGGCACCCCTGAAATTCCTGCTGAGCAGACTGTTTCTGACGGCACCATCGACGCTGCCGCTATGATTGCAGTTGCCAATGATGCGGAAAAGGTTTCTGACACGGAATACAACTTCTATTTCACAAGCGGCATCAGCCTGCTTCGTTTCACGCCCCCGGCAGGAGCCACAAAGGTGATTCTCTGCGCAGCAACGGATGGTGACCAGCTTACAGGCACGTCCTCTATGGTTAAGGTCAGCCTCAGCGGCGCCGACGGCACCAAACGCTTCTGGGCCGCAGTCAACCCCGCGACATATCACGGAATCAAGGTGTTCACACGCACTTCGGCCGGTGATTACCTGAAGGGCACAAGCGCAGACATCGACCTGTCAGCTCCGGGTAAGGGCCGTAACCTTGGTAGCCTTTCAGGCGGCACTCAGGTTGCAGTCCTTGAAAGCGCCGACGACTACACGGCTTTCGCTTCCGGATTCAAGGCCGGGAACTATTCCGACGATATTGCCGTCCACGTACTCAACGACTTGGATTTCAGCGGCAAGACTTTCGCCACTGTGGATGACGGCACGCACAAATATGCCGGGGTATGGAATGGCAACGGCTACATGATGAAAAACGTCACTTCCGTCAACGTTCCCATGTTCTACACCCCTGCAGGCGCTAAGCTCAACGATATCATTATAGACGGGAGCTGCTCTTTCAGCAAGACCACGGCCTACGCAGGTCACTGGGGAATCATCGCCAGGACGCTTGAGCCAGGCGAAATGAACCGTTGCGAAGTCCACTGCGACTATAGCTTTGATTACAAAGCATCAAGCGCAGTCGGCTATGGCGGTCTGGTAGGAAGAACCACCGGCAGTATTAGCAACTGCAAAATGTACGGAGATTTCATCTACACTCGCACAACAGACGCAAAGGAAACAGCGCCCATATATGCAGGAGGCGTGGTCGGTTTTGTCAATGGCGGCTCTGCAAGCGGATGCGAAATGCATGGAAATGTGTTATTCAATCTCCCCGACGAAGCTTATTGTCCAGTATGCGAAACCACCAACAAGTATTACTGCATCGGTGGCGTTGTCGGATATGACTCAGGCACAGCAACAGTTGAAGACTGCTCCATGTACGGCAATTTGACCTACAAGGATCATGTATGGAACGCTTTCGTTGGCGGCGTTATCGGCAATCACGAAGGAACTCTTGTAAACAATTGCACCATGAACGGCGACCTGACAGCTGTGCAGCAATATTCCACCGTCAGCTACGAACGCTTATTTGTAGGAGGAGTCCTTGGACGCTCCACTTCCAAGGTTACCAATTGCACATCCACCAGCGGGAAATCTTTAGCCATCGGTTCTTCGGTCAATGCAATCAACGCCGGAGGCGTGGTCGGCTCCCTCCTGAACAGTGCAGATGTGTCTGCTTGTGCTAACAACATGTCTGTAACCCAGTCTAATTATGGAGCAAAACTAATGTACATAGGCGGTGTTATAGGACAGATTTCTGGTGGCAAAGTAAGTAACGTCCAGAATTACGGTCCCGTTTCCGTCAGTAAGTTCAGTTCCGAGAGTGGCGGCAGCGTTCGCGTAGGAGGAGTAATCGGGCAGTGTTCTGTCGACATTGATGGCGGCACCGTGACAAATAATATTTCTTCCATATATAATGCAGCCCAGGTGATGACCGATGCTGACGAAAGCAGCATCGGCTACAGCCATGCTAATTTCGGAGGAGTTATCGGTGTACTCGGCGCAAATGGAAAGAATCTTACTAATTCCGGCAAAGTTTATATTAATTTTGGCAACAATAAGGATGACACACAATTGCTAAAACATGTTGCAGCCGGAGGAGTGATAGGACGCTTGAATTTAGCAAAAACTGTTGATGGATGCATCAACACGGCATACGTACAGTTCCGCTACTGGGGATCAGCTGCCCAGAGCGCACGTGTCGAATATATGGGCGGAATAGTGGGCTGTGTCCTGACAGGCCAAAACAGTGGTGGTCTCGCAGCCACAATTAAAAACTGCACAAATAAAGGATATCTTAGCGATTCGATTAACAATAGCAGTTATTCCAATACAAATCTCACTATTGGAAAGTGTATCGGAGGAATTGTCGGGGCCATTGTCGGAACAAGCGATTCTTATGCTAGCGTGAAGGACTGCACCTGCAACTCAGCAACAGCAAATTCTTCATCCGCTGGCTATTTCGGCTGCATTGTAGGTCACGGCAATTATGTCAATATCACCGGTTGTATGAACTCCACTACAACCACTGCAATTAGCGTTGGCGGAGTCGTTGCAATGGCAAGCGCCGTGAAAGTGACAGGCTGCGAGGTTAAGAACTGCACCATCAAGGGCTTCACCGCTTGCGGCGGAATTGCCAATGGTGCCAACAATGCGGCCAACGTGTTCTCCGGCAACAAGATAGACAATGTCGCTTTTGAATCTAAAAGCACTATTAACGCCAACGCGTTCGGAGCAATAGCCCGTAATCCAGTTGCAGCAACTACAGTAGAAAACAACGGCATCCGCGGTTCCTTTAATAACAACGGCACCACTACAGCATTCTCGGCAAGTTACGCTCCTTATACCGGTACTGGTACTTTCACCTGCAGTGCTGGTAACGAGAACTACATAATCACAGATTAGCAATTAACAGTTACACCTTTTCTACAACCCCGCTGGCATTGGCCAACGGGGTTGTTTTTCAAATATAATTATTATATTTGTAGACTACATTTTTAATGACCGAAGACTGAGAATGAAACAACTGCTTTTTGTCATTTCGATGCTTGCGCTGTCGCTTACCTGCGGGAAGACTCCCACGGATGACAAGCCCAATCACGGCGAGCCGTCCGGTAAAGGAGAGCCCATAAGCGTCGTCGACGGGAAAGTCCGTTTCTATGTCGAATACGAAGCCACGAACTCCGTACGTGCCGCCCTCGGCACTCCGACAGACGACTTCACCGGCTGCAAGCTCAGCGTGAACGGCAATGACTACATACTACAGAATGATTCCGGCGACGACTGGTACGCCGATGTAGAGGCCGTTGACAATGAAGTCTACAACGCTGTGCTGATAACCCGCTATTCCGGGAAATGGCACGGCAGTTCCGCATACAAGGACCTCGCGGTCCCCTTCTCCCAGTTCTGGTCCGGCACAAAGTCATCTTTCAAGGACTACCCTCGCTACGCCAGCTACTACAAGGAAAACGGCAACGTGCTGAAATTCAAGGACGCCGTGGCCTTGCTGGACCTCCGCATCAAGGGCAGCGGCAACCTGAGTTCCGTGAAAGTCCAGTCCCCGGCAGGTGAAATCATCGCCGGCAAGGCTATATATTCCCCATCCAAAGGCAGCCTTCAAATGACCGAGGGCGTCGATTTCGCTGTGGTCAACTGCACCGAGAACGGCAAGTTCGTGCCCCTGACCCCTGAAGGCACAAGTGTGGCTGTGGTCCTTGCCCCGGCAGCCCTGCGCAGCGGCATTGAAGTCACCGTCTGCAGCTCCGACCACCGCATGGTCCGCAAAACCATAACCCCGGGCCAGTTGACGGCAGGTTCAGTGAGCACCCAGACAATCGACTTCACGCCCGACGCCGACCTCATCTGGTACGAGGGCTTCGACAACTGCGTCTGGGGCGGCAACATCATAGGCGGTGAGAAGGCCAAAGCCTATGCCCCCGACGGAGCGAAGATGGGCATCTCCGACGGCACTCAGCGCAACGGCTATGCCGACGCCTTTACCCCGGTGGCCTGCACCAACCCAGGCACTGGCTACATACAGTCCAACACCTGGTCGGAAGTATCCGGCAAAGGCGTGGCGAAGTCCCACGTGGTGTCGGATTCCTACATTGCAAGCCGCGCATTCAGCGACTGGCGCTATCTGTTCCGCTGCCAGGAATACCAGGGCGTCCTCTCAGTGGGCTCCGGCGAAGGCAACAAAGCCCGCGGCATAATGCAGACGCCCCCCATTACCAACGTCAACGGCCTTGCCGACATCTCCATTGAATTCAAGTTCTGCTTCCAGGACGGCGCTGGTGACGACATCCTCTTCCAACTGGTGAACGCAGGCCATATATCATCCCTGAAGGTTGACGGCAAAGACACAGGACTCACTCCCAACTTCGAAGCCAGCGCCTCCAAGGCCCCGATAGACAGGAAAACGGTCAGCATCCCCGCTTCGGCTTTGGAACCCAAGGCATGGCACACCGCCACCCTGACCGCCACCAACGCCACCGACGGCACCTTCCTGTACTTCGCCGGTGCCAATCCCTCCTCAGCCACCATCCACGGATTCTACCTGGACGACATCACGGTGCGCCGAACCTCGGAAATTTCCAGGAAAGGCAACCTGAGGCTACTCTACTGGAACATCCAGAACGGCATGTGGGCCGACCAGCACAACAACTACGACAACTTCGTGGCCTTCGTGAAGAAATACGATCCCGACATCTGCGTTTGGTGCGAAGCGGCTTCGATCTACAAGGACCACACGAACACCAGCCAGTCCTCGTCGCTCCGCTACCTGCCGGGCAACTGGGCCTCCCTGGCCGCACGCTACGGCCACAATTACTCGGCCCTGGGCGGCCACAGGGACAATTATCCCCAGGAAATCACCTCCAAGTACCCCATCACCACGCTTCTGAAAATCACCAACACGTCTTCCACCTCCGAAAAGCCCATCGCCCACGGCGCCGCAGTGCAACAGATCAACGTGAACGGCAGGATGCTGCACTTCGTGACCTGCCATATGTACCCCCATTCCTATGGATTCAACGTGGCCACGTCCCAGCGCGACAAGAGCACCGAAGCCCATGAAGGCGACTACTACCGCCAGTTCGAGATGGAATACATAATCTCCCGCACCATCAACGCTGCGGCGTTTTCCGGAGTCACCGACTGGATACTCCTGGGCGACCTCAACTCCCGTTCCCGACTCGACAACTGGTACCTGGGCTACCCCGACGACGACACCCGCCTGCTTACCCAGGACGTGGTGCTGAACAAGACCGCCCTCAAGGACGTCATATATGAATTCTATCCGGCACCTGCCAACTACCTGTCCTCGACAGGCGGCTCCGCAAGGATAGACTACGTGTACGTGTCAGAGCCCCTTATGAAACAGGTAGTCAACGCGCTGATTATCGGAGACAAATGGGTGGATCCCCTTCCGAGCACCTACGTGCCTTCATTTTACGACCCCTCCGACCACAGGCCCATACTCATTGATTTCGATCTAACCAAATAACAATAATTATGTCAAAAGCCACAATCATCGGTGCACTCTCGGCCATGGCCCTCGCCCTTCTCTGTTCCTGCGGGAAAGAAAGCGGCGAGGTGTTCCGCAAAGAGTACATCGATTTTTACAGGAACGCAGACGACGAAGAACCGGCCAAGGTTGTCAGCGTGCCCGTGAAGGGTGGAACAGCCACATTCACGGTCCGCGCCAACGTGGAATTCACTGCGTCCTGGCAGGATGACCTAAAAACACCATGGGCATCCGTGCAGAGCGTGGAAAAGAAAGGCGATGACCTCTATGAAGTCACCCTCGCCTTCGGTCCCCGCTCCACCATAGCTTATTACACACGCCGCACCGGCACGCTTCTGCTCACGGCCCCCAGCCTGCAGCTGGGCACTTTCGTCACCGTCAACCAGGGCCTCGTCGCTCCGGTTGCCAGCGACTTCTCCTGGAGCAAGTACGGCACGAACGATCCACGCAAGCTGGACGGCACCGTCTATGTCCAGTGGATCAACAACGACAAAAACCGCGGCTGGGTCACGGCCGACGATGCCGCCGTCTACGGAAAGAACGGTTTCCTCATGCTCGGCAACGATAAAGGCCGCGGAGGCAGCATATGTTCGCCTTTCTATGAAGGTATACGCAACGATTCGCTGGCCGTCGTGTCGTTCCGCGCCATCGCCTACACCGACCTGGAAGGCAACCACGATGCCAACAAGCTCACCGTTGAAATCATCGGCGGCGGCGTGTTCCGCGACAACGGCTCCACCAGCTTGGAACTGGAGGCCCCCTATGCCGACGTCAAGTCTGCCGAATTCCCCGGCAACTTCTGGAACGGTTCCGAATTCCTCGTGGGCATACTTTCCTCAGACCGCAACCCCTTTACCGGCAACACCCGCATCCGTATTACGGCCGGCTATCCGGAGTCCGAGGGAGGCACCCCCAACAGGATTTTCGTAGACAACTTCTATATCCGCAGGATTATAGCGAAAGACGGCGACGAAGACCTTTGGACAATCAACGGCGGCAGCGGGAAGGATAATATACTCGGCCCCTTCACGGGCATGCCAAAAGATTAATCTGCCACGACTATGAGTAAGAAACTGCACATAATACTGATGGCCGTCGCACTGCTGTGCTCCTTCGCGCTCATCGCCCAGGACAAGCAGATGACCATCTCCGGAAAGATTGTCGACGCCCAAGGCGCGCCCCTTCCCAGCGCAACCGTACGCATCCAGAACACAACCAAAGGCACCGCAGCAGACATAAACGGAAAATACACCCTCAAGGTCAGCAAGGGCGACACCATAGAGGTGCTCTTCATGGGCTTCAAGACCGCCACGGCCAAAATAACCGGCGAACGCACCGTCTATGACTTCACCCTCGAGGAAGACAGCAACATGCTGGAAGAGGTCGTCATGATCGGCTACGGTTCCGTCAAGAAACAGGACCTCACCGGCTCCGTGACCAACGTCAAGATGCAGGACATCCAGAGCGCTCCGGTGCTCTCTGTCGACAATGCCCTTCAGGGCCGCATCGCCGGCGCCGACTTCATGTCCACCGACGGCGCCCCGGGCTCCACCACCACGATCCGTATCCGCGGCACCCGTTCCATAACGGCGTCCAACGAGCCCCTCTTCGTGGTTGACGGCATCATCGACGCCATCCATGACCTCAACGACATCAACTCTGACGATATCGCCAGCATCTCCGTGCTGAAGGACGCATCCTCGACGGCAATCTACGGAAGCCGCGGAGCCAACGGCGTCATCATCATTACCACAAAGAAAGGTACGGGCCGCAAGGGCCAGACCGGCATCACCTTCAAAGCTGACGTCGGCTTCGCGCAGCTGCCACGCAAGCTGGACATCATGAACGCATCCGAGTTCCAGATGTACCGCAACGAAGTGGCTTCCTTCGGTGCTGATGCCAACCACACCGGCATGGGCCTCGACACTCCCCTCTCCGAGCTCGTCTACCACGACCCCTACCATGTGACGGAAAGCACCGACTGGATTGAGGAGATAACCCGCACGGCCATCACGCAGAACTACGCGCTGACCCTGAATGGCTCCGAAGAGAAGCACAGCTACTACGCTTCCTTCTCCTACAACGACACCCAGGGTATCATCCAGGGAAGCGGCCAGAAGCGTATGACCGGCCGTATCAACCTGGACCGCAAGATATTCAAGTGGCTCAAGGTTGGCTACAACGGCTCCTACACCTGGCGCCACAACGACGAGAACAAGGCAACCCTCGGCGGCACCTCCTGGTACCAGGGCGCCATGTACCTGAATCCCAACATGAAGCCGGAGGACACCTTCAACGACTACTACTACTCCGGCGCTTGGATTAACACGCCGCGCTCGCTCATCGACATGAACACCCACTATCTCGAGCGCCACTCCATGACCAACAACTTCTCCGCGGTCGTGACCCCGGTGAAGAACCTGGAGATCCGCAGCGTGTTCTCCTACTATTTCTACCAGCGCCACACCTACCGCTACTATCCAGGCACCCTTCCGACCAAGGGCGAAGACCAAGGCGGCGACGCCTACAGGGCGGAATATGACGAGCATTCGCTTTCGTCCGAGAACACGGCCACCTACAAGATGAAGTTCGGAAAGCACAATCTGGACGTCATGGCGGGCCTTTCCGCCTACAAGTTCGGCGCCAACAACTTCACCCTCAGCGGCAGCGGCTACATGGACGACGAAGTCATGTGGAACAACATGAACGCCGTCCAGGATAAGGAGACCTACAGCGCCGGCACTTCAGCATCCGAAACCCGCAAGTTCTCCGTGTTCGCCCGCGCCAACTGGAACTTCGATTCCCGCTTCTACATTACCGGTACGATACGCCGCGACGGTGCCTCCAACTTCGCCGAGAATCACAAATACGCATTCTTCCCCTCAGGAGCCTTAAAGTGGAACATCGCCAACGAGCCCTGGATGAAGAACGTCAGTTGGATTGACGAACTTTCGCTCCGTGCCAGCGCCGGCCTTTCCGGCAACGACGCCATCAGCGCCTACCGGTCGCATGCTGCGATCAGCACAACCACCGGCGGCTACCTGTTCGATGGCAAGCAGCCGGCGGCCGCCTACCGCAGCAGGCTGGATTCTCCCGAACTTAAATGGGAAAAGACAGCGGCCTACAACCTAGGTCTCGACTTCTCGGCATTCAATGAGCGCCTGTCCGTGACCCTGGAGCTTTATGACTCCCGCACTTCCGACCTGCTTCTGAACGTGCCCACGCCCACCCAGGTTGGCTATTCCAGCAAGTTCATCAATATCGGAAAGACCTCCAACCGCGGTATCGAGCTGTCCGTAGAGACACGCAACATAGTCAAGAAGGACTTCAGCTGGACGACCTCCTTCACCATCTCCCACAACTCACAGATGGTGGACGATATCGGCGGCGAAGAGTTCGTGTCGGCCTACGACAGCCCCGGCAACAACAAGTACATGATGTACGGTTACGTGGCCGGTTATCCGCTGAACTCCCTATGGGGCTTCAAGTACGGCGGCACATGGAAGAGTGCCGAAGAGCGTGAGCGCAACAAGACCACCCACGCCTACGCCTCCCTCACCAACACGGACGGCGGCCCCCGCTACTACGACATCAACCACGACGGCATCCTCTCGCAAGACGACCTCGTGTACATGGGCAACGCCGACCCGTACCTCTACGGCGGTCTCCAGAATACCTTCCACTACAAGAACCTGCGCCTGGGCGTGTTCCTCGCCTACTCACTCGGAGGCAAGATCTACAACTACTCCGAATTCTACATGGCAGGTTCCATCTTCGGCAACCAGTACCGCTACATGCTTAACGCATGGCATCCTGAGCGCAACCCCCTGTCGGACATCCCCAGGGCAGCCGCCAAGACCGATGCCGCCTTGCCGAGCGACTTCATGATCCACGACGCGTCCTTCCTACGCCTGAAGAACGTCTCCCTCTCCTACACACTGCCGTTCAAGCGCGGAAACTTCCTGAGGGACATGACCTTCAGCGTTATCGGCGAGAACCTCTTCCTCTGGAAGAACTACAACGGATTCGACCCCGATGTGTCCTCGGAGGGCACGTCTTCTACTCTACGCCGTGTGGACCTGGGTGCATATCCTAAGTCCCGCACCATCACTTTCAGTGTCCAGGTAAGATATTAAAACAGAAGGACCATGAAAACAAGATACTTTATCACCGCGGCCATTGCCGCTGCAGCCCTTTTCCAAGCATGCTCGCTCCAGGAAGACCTGTCGCCCATCTCAACTCCGGACAATTACTTCCGTTCCAAGGCTGAGTGCGAATCCGTGGTCAACGGCTGCTACATTCCGATGAAGAATTTCTACAACTACACCTATATGCTCGCAACCGAGTGCTGCACGGACCTCGCTTACTGCGCATCCGGCACGCTGGACGCCCGCTTGGACATCTCCCCGGCGACTCCACGCCACGGCCAGACTGTCTGGACACAGTGCTACACCGGCGTTCAGCGCTGCAATTTCGCAATCGCAGGCATAGAGAGATCCCGCGCCTTCCTCAACAAGGAGACAAAGGAGATAGATGAACAGAACGCCGACCGCATCAAACTGCTTTGCGAAGCAAAGGCGCTGCGTGCATTCTATTATTACACGCTGACCTGCTTCTTCGGCGACGTGCCCTTCTATTTCGACGACGTGGAAGACCTTGGAGTCCTAGACCGCATTGCCGTCCTGCCGCGCATGAGCGCGACCGACACGCGCAACGAATGTATCAAGGACCTTCAAGAAATCGCCCCTCTCGCGCCCCAGACCCGCACTTCCGACAACGAGGAAGACCGCCTCGGCGCTTCCACGGCATACATGCTCATCGCCAAAATGGCCATGTGGAACCAGGATTGGAACACGGCACTCGAAGCCCTCGGGCATCTGGAGACTATCTACGGTGACTTCTCGCAGTACGACTACGCAGAGAACGTAATGTTCCGCAACAAGAACACGCCGGAATCCATTCTTGAAATCCAGCACACTTACACTCAAGGCGGAACCGTCTATACATCCAACGTCGCTGCTATCTGCATGCCTTATCCCCGCACCTCCGGAGACTATTACGACGGAATCCAGATCACCGAGCTCGGCAGCCAAGCCACCGCATGGTCGCCCATGAGGCCGAACGTGATATTCTGCCAGGGTCTGCAGTCCAAGATGAGCAAGGATATTCGCAAGAACTACAACATGGCCTGGAGCTACGACGGCCACGACTTCAAGAGCGTCAACACACGTCCTTGGTGCGGTCCGAAGTTCTGGTGCCCCGGCATGTACCAGACCAACGACGGCAACAACTACAAGGTGTTCCGCTACGCCGACGCCATCCTGATGATGGCCGAGTGCTACAATGAGCTGAACCAGGACGAGAAGGCGGTCGAATACCTCAACAAGACCCGCGTCCGCGCAGGACTTTCAGAGTACATTTACCGCACTCACGTGCGCCTGCAGACCGAAATCCGCAACGAACGCGCCCGCGAGCTCTTCGGGGAGTTCCAGCGCAAATTCGACCTTGTGCGCTGGGGCATCTGGTACGAAGAGACCCTCGCCAACACCAACTACGAGCAGCTGCTCAACTACATCAAGCCCTGCCATCGCTACTACCCGATTCCGGAGCAGGAGGTCATCAAGTCCAAATATGCCCTGGACAATAAGGAATATGAAAAATACGGACTATAATCCCACGGTATCATGAAAGCATTGAAACACATATTCCGGATATTTACAGGTCTTTTCCTCGCAGCGGCCGCCGTCCTATCCTGCGACAAGCCCTTCGAGATGGACCTTCCCCTTGCAGTCAACTCACATAAACTGACGCTGTCTAGTACATCCGGTTCCACACATATACTCATATATGCCGACGGAGACTGGACCGCACGCTTCGGAAGGGTAATCGGCTGGGGCTCGCTGAATAAACTCGGTGGCACAGGCAACAGCGACATCGAGTTCTCCTACGCCGCCAACTACGGCGTGACCCGCAGTATCGACCTCATTCTCACCAAAGGCGACCTCCGCGACACCATAGTGCTTGTTCAGAAAGGCACCCTCGCGGGCGACAACGTGTCCCTCGCATTCAAGAGCCAGTCTATAGCCCTCCTGAAGAACGGCTACAGCGTCAAATCGCCCATAAGCACTTCGTTAATCTACAGCACCGATATGATTGTGCCCAGTGTCGAGTTCTTCGACTCCTACGGACTCTCCCAGGGCGTCGTCACTGTCGGGCAGGACATCCCGGACACGCTGAAGGTCACTCCCTGGATCAGCGACCTGAGACTTGAGTCCGAAGGTGGTCTCAACCTTGCCTACGACGTGGCTGAGAACACTACCGGAGAGCCCCGCTACGCCGTGTTGTCTCTCGTGGTCAACGCAGCAGATGGGGCAGTCTACACCGCCAGCCAGACCGTCACCCAGGGCCTCGACTCCCCGGCGCTCGTCCTTGCCGAAACTTCAGGTGAGTACAGCGGATTCCCCGGCTCCTACACCATTCCCGCTACGCAGAACAACGTCTTCCCCTACAGCCAGTTCATCTCATGCGAATGCAGCGAGGACTGGATTTCCTCGGTGTCGCTGACGGCATACGGGCTGGCTTTCGCTGTCACCAAGAACGACACCGGCAGGCCCAGGACGGGCACTGTGAAAGTGACATTCAACGACGGAGCAGGCACTACACTGACCGCCAACTACAAGATCACCCAGCTCTCCTATCCGGGCGGCGCCTCTTTCCAGGACGTCCGTTCGATGACTCCGGGACTGCTTGAGGAAGACAAGTACATCGAAGGCTACATCGTCAGCGACCCCGAAAGCGCCAACGTGTGCCAGAACCCGCAGATTGCCCAGTTCAATTTCGACTTTGAAGAGAGTTACAGAGTCGCCTACATCGAGAGCGTCGACGGCCAGTACGGCTTCCGCCTGCGCTTCGTCTCCCGGGACGAAAACGTGACTGAGCGCTGGGCCCGCGTGCGTGTGAGCATCAACGGGCTCACGCTCCAGCGTCAGGACGATCCCCTGTGCTTCACGCTTGACGGACTGACCGCGGCCAGCATAATAGAGACAATCGCCGGTCCAGACGAGTTCGTAGTGCCAGCCAAGAAGAGAACCATTGCGGAACTTACCGACAGCGACATCTTCACGCTGGTTTCGCTCCAGAACGTAGAAATTATGTGCAAGGACGGCTCCTACACCAATTGCACCGATGGTTATTCCCTGAAGGACAATGTCGTTAATCCCTATTCAGGCACAGGAACGGCCCCCCGCTGGGACACCGCGCCCCTGCTGATGAGCGACACTTCCGGCAACGTGATCTACATGCTCACCAACTCCATGGTTCCTTGGAGACGCAACGGCACCACCTACGGCAACGGCAACGAGGTCGTAGCCCAGGGCTCCGGTACCTATCGCGGCATCATCACAACCGAGGAGCTGGTGCGCTACGGCGAACTCGGACGCTACAAGATACGTCCCATGGCCAAGACCGACATCCAGATGGAAAAGCCCGCGTTCTCAAACACCCTCGTAGAGTGGAACTGGAATGACAATGTGGCCGACGTGACGCCTGAAATCGGTTCCGGCACCCTCAACCTCTACGACGCCACCATCGCGGCGAATGCCGACTTCAACAGCATGATGAGCCACGAATACGACAAGAAAGGCCAGGCCGGCCTCGTGACCGCCGGCGCCATAATCGCCACCCGCAAGTGGTGGAACTTCAGCACCGACCAGGGCGAATATTTCGACATCAGCTTCTCCACCGCAGGAATCAGCGGCTCGAACCTCGTGTTCGGCATAGTCTGGAACCACGGACAGATGAACAACACCACGCTCGACTCCCCCGCCCACTGGAACCTGCTGTATTCCATCGACGGCGGCTCAAGTTTCAAGGCTGTGCCCGGAGCGGACATGATAAAGAACCGTTCGATAGTCTGGTGGAGCGGAACAGGCCAGGACGCTTGTCCGGGCTTCAAGGACCACCTGCGCAAATTGCCAGCCGAGTGCTTCGGCAAGGATAAAGTAATCCTGCGCCTGCAGGTTGCCGACAAGGTCACAGACAAGGCTCCTGCAACCAGTGCGTCAACCTATCTCACCAACCTCGGCATCGAGCAGGGCACCCTGACCGACAAGGCCACCGGCATCCGCATAGGGACCATAACCGTTCGATACAATTAGCCATGAAAATGAAGAACATTATACTTAAGAGTTTCGTACTGCTGCCAGCGCTGGCATTAGCAGCCGCTTGCAACTACGACGATGCGACACCCGTTTCCCTGGTGGAACTGGGCGCGACGCAGAAAGAGTATGTCATAGACGAGGACGGCGGCAGCATCAAGATCGCAATCCTGTCTAACGGTCCGTACAGCGTCATCTCCCTTGATGACGCTCCCTGGCTTACGCTCGGGGCAACGGCCGGCAACGGCGATGATTCCCTGAAGGTCACGGCCACGATGAACGAAGAGTTCAAGCGCATGAGCCAGATAGTGCTCTGCAGCGACGTGGACTCCCGCCGTGATACCCTGAACATCAAGCAGAAAGGTTCCATCGAGGCTACCCTGACAAAGGAAAACACATCCATAGTGCTTCCTGGAGCCGGCGGAACCGTGACCGAATACGTGTCCACGAACGTGCCGTTCTCCTACATGAAGGTTGATGTCGAATATCCTGAAGGAGCGCCCTCCGGATGGGTTTCCGGCGTGACTATCGACGATACGCCGCTAACCGACGGCACCCACGCCCTGACAATTTCTTCAGAGGCCAACTCCGACGAAGTGGTGCCGCGCACCGCCATTGTGAACATATCCTACACCGACGGGTGGGGCGACGAGGTCAGCGTGCTGCTCAATCTTGTGCAGCGCAACGCCAAGGAAGGAATCGGCATACCGGCTTCTTTTGACGCTATCACCAGCACCTATGCTACCGGCAAGCCCATCGATGAGTACATCATCCTGGACGGCATCGTGGTCAGCAATCCCGCTTCCGGTAACTCCGGCGAAAACGAGCAGATCACCACTTCCAGCATAGACTACACAGGCAGCCAGCGCACCGTGTACATAGAGGCTCCGGATGGCAGCCGAGGAGTGATGGTCATTCTTGCAGACGCCACCGACAACGTCTTCAACCAGTTCGACCGTGTGCAGATACTTCTCTACGGTGCCACTGCTGTGCTCAGCGACGAGCCAGAGCGCGTATCCATCAAGAATGTAACCAAGAACATGGTAGTGTCCCAGGTGGCCGGCGACAAGTCTTCCCTGCCAAAAAAAGAGAAGTACATCTCCGAACTGACCGACAGCGACCTCTACACCTACGTGACACTCAAGGACGTCGAGTTCCCGATGCGAAAGGGCTCCATCGTCCCGGTCAACGAAGGCTACGCCATCGGCACCGGCGCCCACCGCCTGTCGAAGTACCCCCTGATGGTGCGCGACATCAACGCCAACCACATCTACATGTACACCAACACCGTCTGCGAATACCGTAACGACGGCACACGACTACCGTACGGTTCAGGCAAAATCAGCGGCGTGATTGTCCACGAGCGTTACCCCCGTTTCGAGTGGAGGGAGGGCGCTGACCCCGCCGAGATGGATGACGACGTCACCCTCGGCAACATCGGACGCTACCAGATACGCCACCAGTGCAAGGATGACATCTGGGGACAGATGAACGACAGCGTGGAAGACAGTTTCTCCGCCCTGCTGACCGAATACCGCTACTGGTTTCCCGACATGACAGAAGAAGTCTGCCGTCCCACATACGGTGAAAACGGATGGCTCACCCACACCTACCAGCGCAAGTACACCGGATCCGAAGCCAAGGAATATATGCAGGCCACCTACAAGCAGCACATGTGGGGCGCCGGCACATATGTATATCTCGGACCCATGGGCAACAGCGCCAACTACAAGTTCGGCCAAAACTGGGGCAACACCAACGGCTGCGGCATTATCATAGACCCCGCCAAGGAACACTATGACGCCGACCACACCGCCCTCCTCAACCTGGTCAGCTTCAATCCCGACGGCACTATAGAATGGTGCGGACCCAACGCCGCCAGCGCAGACGCAGTCGGCACTACCATGGGCGGTGGCGGCATCAACAACCAGAGCAGTTCGATGTACGGCAAGAGTAACGTCTACGGCGCCTGCTTCACCGCATGGGCATCCCACTACTGGTGGGACTACGACACCAACCGTCCCCATGCCTGGATGATCAACTTCTCCACGGAAGGCATCTCCACCAGCCATATCTCGATGCAGATTTCGGTGCTCAACACCCAGCAGAACTGGTACGCACCCCGTTTCTGGAGGGCAGAGTGGTCGCTCGTGGACAGCATGGACCCGAAGGACGACCCTCAGTGGCACACCATTGCCGACTACACCGTTCCCGATGTGTCGGTATGGTCCAACACCCTGTATTCGTCCATCGTCGGCTACAAGACCCTCGACTTCGAGCTGCCTCAGGAAATCCTCGGCAACGAGAACGTCTATGTGCGCCTAAGGCCCACCAGCGACGTCTGCAGTAACGGTTCCGATTACGCCAACGACATCCTGATCAACCAGCCTGCAGGCGACGGCGCGCACGCCAGCGCTATCGAGTACTTTGCAATTCGATATAACAAATAATCATAATTATATGAAAGACGAAACTATTAATTACGCAGCTCCGGCCATTGACGACCTGGAGTTGGGGCTCCTTGGCCTGCTGTGCCAAAGCCAACTTGAAGACATTGTCGGCGACGACAGTGATGGTTTGGTTTTTTAAATGGAGGAAGAATCATGAAAAAGAATTTATTCATTGCAGCGTTCGCGCTTACCGCGGTTCTTTCCGCCTGCCAGGTCAAAGAAAACATTGAGGTTCCCGCCCCCGGCCCCCGCATGATTGAGGTCAAGGCCGTTATGGACGAAGGCGAACTTCCCACCAAGACCATCCTTCCCGAAGGCACCACCCATTTCTTCTGGAGTGAAGAAGACAAGATTGCCGCATGGGACGGAACTACTGCCACCACTGACATTGAGATTGCCAGCATCGACGAGAGCGGCATCGCCACTTTCGTGATCCCCGACAACACCCAGTGGGTAATCTATCCTTCTCGCGCAATGACCGTTGAAGAGTCCGGCGTGGACAAGGACAAGCTCACCTGGAACCGTTCCTACAACCAGAGACTGTCAGAAGACGGCACTGAACTGATCGGCGACGGCGCCAACCCCATGTATGCCATCTTTGAAGGCGGCGTGCTGAAGTTCAGGAACCTCTGCGGCTACATCCAGTTCCAGCTCACCGGTTCCAAGACTCTGAACAAACTGCACTTCAAGGTCAACAACATCACATCCCCCGCAATCAGCGGCAAGGCTGTCCCCGTCGTATCCAACGGCACCATGGTGCTGGAGTACCCCGTGCTCAGCCAGGTGACCACCAGCGGTGCGGGCAAGCACGGTTACGTGACCGTTTCCGGCAGGGATATCCCCCTGAGTTCCACCCCCGTGAGCGTCTATGTCGCCGTGCCCCCGGCAACCTATGAGGCCAGCGAGCTGGTTCTCGAATTCACCGACGGCACTTCCGCCGCCCTGGTTTCCACCAACGACATCACCGTGGAGCGCAACACGGTCCGGAAGATCAAGCCCATCGACACCGACGCCCTCTTCCCTACAGCTCCCGAGGCTCTGGATGCCAACGGCCAGTCCAACTGCTACATGATTATCGCAGGACCTGAGGCCAAGCACTATAGTTTCACAGCCATGAAGTGCGTCTCCGGCGAGACCTTCGACCTTGCAAAGGATGCCAGCCTTCTGTGGTCCGAGTCCAAGTCCCTCATCAGGAGCATGACCTATGACTCCAACACCCACATCGTTACCTTTCAGTACGGCGGTGGCAACGAGGAAGGCAATGCAGTCATCTCCCTCGACCAGGGCACGCTCGGCACCGCCGCCACCCTGCTGTGGAACTACCACATCTGGGTCACAGACCAGCCTGAGAACATCCTCATGGACGAAACTGACATGCCCGGACCTATCCTGGACCGCAACGTAGGCGCCACCTGGGCTCCCAAGTCCGAATCCGAAGTTACCGGCATGACACAGGAACAGTGGCTGGAGACCATCGGAACCTATTACCAATACGGCAACCATATCCCTTACCCCCGCCTCAGGGAGCCCATGAATTCCACGGCTGCATGGGACAACTACAGGATGGCCGTCATGTACGGATTCAGCAACTACTGCCACCGCTTCGCTAACAGTTCATCCTCAAAGAACACTCTGGCAGAGCAGGAGCAGTTCCCGAACTATGTATACCACAAGAGTACCGGCGTTAAATATGGCGCTGGAAACGAGACTGTCTGGACCAATGTCGTCCTCAAGGGCGGTCCTACCGGGGAAGAAGGTGAGAACATCTGGTACGTGAACAATACCGCCACCGAAAAGACCAGCGACTACGATCCCTGTCCGCAGGGCTACTGCTTCATTACGGCCACCTACACTTATCAGGAGACCCTGAACAATGAGGTCACTGACCACCTGTTGGGCGGTTACTTTGCAGGCAAGTGGAACACCGATGTCAGCGGACATATCATGTACTTCCCTGCTGCAGGTTATCTGGGAAACGGTAGATACTCACTGGTCGGCGGAGTATCCGACAACAAGGGCCGTGTGGTTTACTGGTCATACTATAGCGATACCAATACTAACATGGACCACATATTCCGCAGAAACTACATGAACCAAGCCCAGAAGAAGTTCGCCTTCGACAACCAGCCGTTCAGCTCCCAGGCACACAATATGCGCTGCCGCTTGCTGATAGCTTCCGAATAATCTGTAGTTGTTTAATCTTTTGTTTATATTAGAATATGGATATTTTAAAATATATCCCGCCCACTGCAGAGGTCCTTTGCATAGACTTGTTTCAGATGTTGTGCGAAAGCAACAAAACTGAACGTATTGTTTACTATGGTGATGAGGTTGATTTTTAAAGTCAGGAGGATAGAATTATGAAAGTCAACTATTTTATCAGCATTATCCTGCTTGCATCACTTTTCTGCGCCTGCCAAAAAGAGCTGCCCGTCTCAGAAACACATGAAGGCCCCGAAATGATCAAGGTCCGCGCCGTGTTTGCCGACAGCGAACTCTCTTCAAAAGCATCTCTTGCTGAAGGGTCAGACCAATTCGAGTGGCAAGCTGCCGACAAGGTCGTTGCCTGGGACGGCAACGCAGCCACACAGAACTGCGCCATCACTAATATTGACGCCAAGGGAATAGCCACTTTTGAGATTCCGGCTGGTTCCCAATGGGTTATTTATCCTTCAGCGGCGCTCACAGTGAGTGGCAACACGGCCACTTGGACGCGTCCCGTGCCCCAGACCATTTCCGAATCCGGCCAGATAGTAGGCCACGGAGCCAACCCGATGTTCGGTAAGGTTAACGGCGACGAAGTCGAATTCACCAACCTCTGTGGTTATATACAGTTTAAGTTCACCGGTTCCAAGACCCTCACAAAATTCTCGTTCAAAAGCAACAACATGACTTCTCCGGCCCTGACCGGGAAAGGCACCATTGACGTGAGTGCGGACAAACCGGTACTGTCTTATCCTGTATTAAGCCAGGTCAGCTCCAGTGGCACAAATCAGTTCGGATACACCAATGTAAACGGGCTTAACCTTGCCCTTGACCCGACAACACCGACCCCGGTGATGGTGGTCCTACCGCCCGCAACTTATGAGGCAGGTGAGATTATTCTCGAGTTCAGCGACGGTACCGCCCTTGCAATCATATCCAATAACAACCTGACCGTAGAGCGCAATACCGTGCTCACGGTCAAGACCATTGACGTTGATTCCCGCTTCCCCGCAAGCCCCATCGCCCTTGACGCTGGCGGACGGTCCAACTGCTATATGGTAGAGGCAGGCTCAAGCGCACAGGCCTATAGTTTTGAGGCGGCAAGCATACTTGACGGTACGACATTCGACCTTGCCAAGACAGCCAACATTGTCTGGTCCGAGGACAAACGGCTCATCAACAACATCACTTATGATGCCAACACCCACCGGGTAAGCTTCCTGTACAATGGTGGCAACCGCGAGGGTAATGCCCTTATCGCCATAGACCAGAACCTTCAAGCGGCTGCCACGACCTTGCTTTGGAACTATCATATCTGGGTCACGGACAAGCCTGAGAATATCAAAATGGACGAAACCACTATGCCCCAGGCAATACTGGACCGCAACGTAGGTGCCACGTGGGCTCCTAAATCCGAATCCGATATTACAGGGATGACCACGGATCAGTGGCTGGAGACGATAGGAACTTATTACCAATACGGCAACCACATCCCTTATCCCCGAATTAAGGAGATTAAGAATTCGTCTGCTGCATGGGACAACTACAGGATGGGCGTCATGTATGGATTCAGCAACTACTGCCACCGCTTTGCCCAGAGTACATCCGTAAAGAGCACCCTGGCCGAGCAGGAGCAGTTCCCGAACTACGCCTACCATAAGAGCACCGGCACTAAATATGGCTCGGCCACAGAGACCATCTGGACCAATGTCGTGCTCAAGGGCGGCCCCAAAGGCACCGATGGAATGAACATTTGGATTGTGAGCAACACCAATACCGCCAAAACCAACGACTACGATCCCTGCCCGCAGGGCTACTGCCTCATCACTGCCACCCACACCTACCAGGAGACCAATAATTATCCGGTCACCGATCATCTGCTCAACAGTTATTTTGCAGGCAAGTGGAACACGGATGCCAGCGGACATATAATGTATTTCCCTGCCGCAGGTTATTTAGGACAGGGTAAATATGCCCTGGTGGGCGGCGTGTCCGACAACAAGGGCCGTGTGGTTTACTGGTCATACTATGCCGATAACAACACAGACATGGACCACAAGTTTCGCCGGAACTACATGAACCAGGCCCAGACGAAGTTCGCTTACGACAACCAGCCGTTCAGTTCGCAGGCGCACAACATGCGCTGCCGTGTGCTGGTATCGGAGTAAAACGTCGTTCCATTGCTATGAAAAAGAGGTCGCCAATTTTTGTGGCGACCTCTATTTTACAATTCGAAGTCAACCAATATCGGCCGGTGGTCGGAAGGCATCCTGAAGGTCTCAACGTAGGGACTGGGGTCGGCCTTATAGTTCCACTGGTCGTTGAGGATGAAGCCGTTGACGACTTTCTCCATCATTGCCGGCGACACGTAGACATAGTCGATACGGGCGGAGCCATAGGTACTGGACACGAAGTTATCCGGGGCGGGATAGCGACTGCTGATGACGTCTATCATGTCGGTGTTGTTCAGGATTTCATCCTGAGTGAGGAAAGCCGTGCTACTGCTGGTATAGTTGTACGCGGCGTTATCCACTCTTGAACGGGAATTCATGTCTCCCAGAAGCACCCAGTTCTCCACGCCGGAGTACTGAGGAGCATTTATGGTGTGGGCAAGGATGTACTGCATTTCGTACTGGCGGTAGTAGTCACCCTCGTTGGCGGCCTTGCTACGCTCCTGGTCGGACGTTGCCACGCCGAAGCCGTATGCCTGCGGCCACATGTGGCAGGTCACGAAATAGATATCCCTGCCATCGACTGTAATCTTCTGGATGGCGGCGCCATGGGCGACAGGCTTGCCGGATGTATCTGTGTCCGTGATTTTGAGCACGGTGGTGATGGGATACTTGGCAGTGATTTCCTGGGGGTAGTTGTCCCGCCAGCCGCCGGTAGCCGCATAATTGTGGCCGTAACGCTTGGACAGTGTCAGCCAGTTGCTGGGCAGGTAACGGCTGGAGCTGGACGCCGAAGTGTTGGTGTTGTTCTTGTAGATGGAGGACGCTTCGCACCAGACGCAGACGTCGGGATCGTACTTTTTCACGAAAGCCACGAAATCCTTGTAGTTGTTGGCCTGGTCGTACCACATGCCGTTCTGGATGTTCCAGTACAACAAGCGCAGGTTGCCTTTGCGGGATGATCCGAGGATAGTACGTATCGTGAAGTCATCAAGCCAGAAGCCGTGGATGCCATAGGAGGAGCTGGCGCCCTTAATATCAAAGAGCGTTGCGTCGGTGGCGTTCGTTACTGTCATCTCCAGGGTATGCCATTCCTTGGCCGCCGCTACGGAAGCTGGGATCACGAAAGTATTCTTACTGAATTTGGCCTCGCAATGATTGGACTTGATGCCCTTCGCCGTCGGAGTCACTTCAGCGCCGTCCAACCTGCAGGAGCTAATGTATCCGGCATTTAAAATGTCAATTAGAAGGGCGTCGTTGAATCCATTCTGCAGGCAGAAGCGGAATGAAATGACAAGGTCTGTGAGGCTCTCTATACTGGAGAGGAACGGGGTGCGGACCTGACCCCTATAGGAATTGCCTGTGCCGACGGCAAGGTAGCCGGGGCACTCCTGGCAACGGAACAGGTAGGTCCAGTCCGAGATGTTGCGGCTCGCCACGTAGGACTCACTTACTGCATGGGTTGCGCCGACGGTGCTGTTCTCAACGCCAGACCATGAATTTGGCTGGATGAAGCCGGTGCCGGGATTATTGTATGCTATTTTGGTCGCCGACATGGCATAACCATCGCGGTCCAGGCCACCCGAAATGCCTATCTGGGTATCATCGGGGGCATATCCGAAGGCGCTTTCGCCAGACATTATATCTCCGCCCCAGACGAAATTGTCGAAGCCTTCATAGAACAGCAGATCATCGTCAGGAGCCCATGTCAGCAGCAGCTTGCAGACCTGCCCGGGCTTGAGGTCTAAGGGGCTTATGGTCTTGCGCATCATCCTGTGCGAAGAGTCGCAGATGGTGAGTTCAAGGCCGGCGGAATAGTTGCCGGGGCTGATGAACAAAGGTATCGAGATTGCCTCGGAGGCAAGCGGTACGAAGTTGCCGTGTTCTGTACAGTTGACCACAGCCCAGTCCAGACCTTCCGTCAGTCCCAAGCCGGCTTCAGGAGTGTAGGCTGCCATGCCGCTGAGGCGCTCGCCAGCGAGAGCCCTTATCTTCACGGAACTGATTGATGCTGAGCCTTTAAGCCTCAGGTTCACGAGAGAGAGGCAGTCGGAGAAATTCAGGGTGTTGCCCATTTCGGAGCTCCAACTCAGGAAGCGGGGGTAAGACGGGTAGGCCGCCTGGGTGGCGCTCCAGAACTGTGAGTACGGAACCGGGACTCCGCTGAAAGGGTCGGAGCCGCACCAGGTTGAGGCGTCGGGGCCAAGCAAGGCAGCAGTGTACTTGCTGTCGGCAGCCGCAGGGGCTTCGATAAAGTAACGGCCGTCGGTATCGGTCTGTATGTCGCAGGAAGTTCCGTTCACGTTGACCTTATATGTGCTCAGGTCGCCCGCATGAATGCCGAGGGCGGAGCAGATGTCGCTGCCGGCAGAAATGTAGAAACGCACATTGCCACCGCACGGGGTCACGGAATTGATTCCCTCAAGCGCACCGAACGTGCCACGCTTTATGGTTTGGGACCTGTGGGAGACAAGTTTGGAATCAGGCACGCCGCCGCTGTGCTTCAAAGTGATTGTCAAGCCTTCGGGCAGGGAGACGGGATACAGCACCGCATAATACTGCTTACCGGGGACGAAGCCACCGTCGGGGGCAGTTAAGGTAACTTCCTGTTTGGGATTTGTGATTTCCTGAAGTATTGGGATGCCTTCCTGGAGGGTCACCTTAGCCGTGCCGGCGATGGCCTCACCGCCGCAGCCGCTGAGCGACACGTGGCTGACGCCCTCTTCGGAGAGCGAGAACTTGATGCCGCCGGCAACGTTGCAGAAATGCATTTTGTTACCTTCTGCTATAGCTACTGCAGGGAAAAGATCGGTGTCGAACGTGCCTTCGACGGCCTGTTGGGTTTCAGGGATAGAGACAGTAATTGTGCCGTCGGAGGCCACTGACGCGACGTCGCTGACTGGGTAGATGCCGTAATAGGTGTCGGACTGGGCAGCCTCGCCGGTAAATACGGCCACTGGACTGGGCTCAGTTTCACTGCTCACGAACTGAGCAGGGGCAGCACCGGCGCCGGCAAATACCAGTATCCTGTCGCCGACGCTCCACCAGACGCTCCTGCCGTCGGACTGGACGGAGGTTTTGGTTGTGGGACCGGTGGCTTCACGGGATGCCGTGAACGAAAGATCGGAGACTGCAGTCCATTCCGGTTCCGACTCCCTGCTACAGGCAGCAAGCACGGCAGCACATAGAATCAGCTTGAATATAGTCTTGACGTGCATCATTTCTATAAGTTTGTTGGTGTAAAGTTAAGCATTTTTCACCATCTTTGCAGTACTTATGGAACTTTTCTTCAGCGACGTCATCGATAACGGGCTCATACTGCTCGACCAGGAAGAATCCGCCCACTGCGTCCGCGTACTGCGGCACAGGGCGGGAGATGAGATCTCAGTGATTGACGGCAGGGGCACACTTTACCGCTGCATCCTCGAGAATGCCGACCCCAAGGGGGCATCGGCCCGCGTGGTATCAAGCGAGCCCGGTTTCGGCGGGCATCCGTACCACCTGACCATGGCGGTCTGCCCCACGAAGAACATCGACCGTTTCGAGTGGTTCGTGGAGAAAGCTACGGAGATTGGCGTGGACGTGATTGCGCCCGTGATCGGCGAGCGCTCCGAGCGCAAGGTGCTGAAAACCGAGAGGTTGGAGCGCATCGTCCGCTCCGCCGCCAAGCAGTCACTAAAGGGCGCCGTCCCCACGATTGCTGCCCCCTGCTCCGTCCGCGACTTCATCCTCTCAGCCCCCGACTCCGCCCTCAAAATGATCTGTTACTGCTTCGACGGCGAAAAATACACGGTAAAAGAATTACTTGAGAATTGTTCTAATGATATTTATATCTTGATTGGACCGGAGGGAGACTTTTCTCCGGAGGAGGCGGAGCTGGCGCTGAGCCGGGGCTGGAAGCCCGTCACATTAGGAAAAAGCCGCCTCCGGACGGAGACGGCTGCACTTGTAGCTGTCGCTCAGGTTTACTCAGCCTTCTGACAACCTTCGCAGGTCTTGCCTTCTTCCTGGCACTTCTCAGCGCAATCCTTGCACTCACCGCTGCACTCCTTGCCCTCTTCCTTGCACTTGTCGCAGCACTCCTTGCCTTCTTCCTTGCACTTGTCGCAGCATCCCTCTGCCTGCTCGACAGCGGCTGCTTCGCCTTCGTTCTGCTTGTTCTGGTTGTTGTTGCAGCAGGCGCAGAAGCACATAGCTGCAATCGCGATAGAAATGATAACCTTCTTCATGGTAATGATGTTTTAATTGTTAAACTATTCAACTAACCTGCAAAAATACCACTTTATTTTGGTAATTCAAACACTTCCATGTCTTTTACTTCTCCCGACTCTATTTTGAAGCGCAATGCGGTGCGCACCAGCTGCCAGCCCTGAAGGCCCGCTGCCCCGGGATTGATATAGAGGAGATTGTACTTGGGGTCCCGCATCACTTTGAGGATATGCGAGTGGCCGCAGATGAAGATATCGGGCTTGTGCTGCTCTATGAGCACCTTTGCCGCCGGGTAATAGTGCCCGGGCGAGCCTCCGATATGAGTCATCAGGACCTTCATCCCCTGCAACTGCAACACCTGCGCCTCCGGATACATATAGCGTATCCCGGAGCCGTCGCAGTTGCCGTGGACTCCTACCACCGGCTTAAACTCAGCAATCCCGTCCGCAAACGCGGCGTCACCGCCCCAGTCCCCCGCATGCCAAATCACATCCACCGGTTCAAAGAACTCCCTGAACCCCTCCCCAAACACCCCATGTGTGTCAGATATAAGCCCTACGTACATATTCGTTGGTTCTTAAGGGGCAAAGGGGTCCTGTCTGAAAACTGTGCCACCCTCGGCATCATAAGAGGGAGGGTGCCCTTTAGGGAGGGGTCGCGTAGCGACGTTTTCAGACAGGGCCCCTTTGCCACAAAAATTTACGGACGGATGATTTCGACCTCGCCGCGGAGGCCAAGCTTGATGATCTGGGAGGGACGGCCGGTTGCGCCCGCCTCGAACCTGCGAGGCGCGGTCCAGTCCACGGCCTCAAGAATCTCAGGCGCTATTTCCCTGAACGACGCCGGAGAAGGCTCGCCGGAAATGTTGGCCGAAGTGGACACCAGCGGCCTGCGGAGACGGCGGATAAGCGCCTCGCAGAACTCATGGTGCGGAATCCGTATCCCCACTGAGCCGTCTTCCGCAACCACTTCGGGAGCAAGCCCCTGCGCACCGGGGTACACAATGGTCATCGGAGCGTCGTTCACCTCCACCAGGTCGATTGCAATCGACGGAATCTCACGGATATGCAGCGCCACCATATCCAGGTCGCACGCAAGCACCACCAACGATTTCGCCTCGCTGCGCTTCTTGATGGCGAACACTTTCGCCACCGCCTCGGGATTGGTCGCATCGCATCCCAGGCCCCACACGGTGTCGGTGGGATAAAGAATCACGCCGCCGGCCTTCAGGACCCGCACGGCCTCGTCAATTATCTCTTTCATAATGAATCACGTTCAAAAAGGACTCCCCTCTTCCGCCACCACTTTATCATAATCCAACCGATGAGCATACCCCCAAGGTGCGCGAAGTGCGCCACCCCGTCGGCAAAGCCGGCCACGCCAGTGAAGAGTTCGATGGCCGCGAAAATGATGACCATCCACTTTGCGCTCAGCGTCACGGGAGGGAAAATCAGCGTCATCTTCGACTGCGGGAAGAGCATTGCGTAGCCGATCAGCACACCGTAGATAGCGCCGGAAGCACCCACGGTAGGAGTGCTTTTCAGCACTGCTATACCCTTCAAGGCAGCCTCCGAAGCGGAGTTCAGAAATGCCTGCATCTCAATGTATTGCGTGCCCATCTGCAGGGCTGCGGCCCCGAAGCCGCACACAAAATAGAACAGCAGGAACTTCTTCGTGCCAATAATGCGCTCCACCACCACACCGAAGATGAACAGGGTGTACATATTGAACAGGATGTGCCAGAAGCCGCCGTGCATGAACATGTGCGTGACCACCTGCCACCAGCGGAAATATGGAGACGTGGGATAGAACAGGCCGAAGGTGCCGATCATGTAATTCTCATTGATGATCGTGGCCACGAAGACCAGCACGTTGACCAGGATAAGGTTCTTGGTCGCCGTAGGAATGCGGGACAGGAAGCCGCCGCTGTTTTCCTGATAGTAGTATGACATTCTCTAAAATCTCTTTTCAATTTCGTCCGCGCCCATCACCGACACGATCCTTCGGCCGTTGGACGTGAACTCTGAGTTTTCACAAGCAAAAAGCGTGTCGAGCAGCTGCCGCGCCGCCTGCGGGGAATCAGGCACCTGGGCGTTCACGGAGCCGAGCATGGCGAACTTGGAAGCCGTCTTCTGCTGCATCACAGCCTCGAGGCCCGTGCCGAAGTCCGACAGGATCAGCAGCAGGTCCCCTATCATCTGCTCCACCTTCCCGGGCTCGCAACTGTAGCCCTCCGGCACGCCTTCCACGGCCACCGCATCCTCACCTGCGGGACGTATGTCGAAGCCAAGGCTGGAGAGCAGCGCCGAATTCTCATCGAAAAGCAGTCTCTGCTCCACGCCCACCGTCACCTGCACCGGGAAAAGGGCGGTCTGGGTGACGTGCTCCCCTTCCGACACGGCCCGCAGCGCACGCTCGTAGAGGATGCGCTCCCAGGCACGGCGTATGTGGACTATCATCAGCCCGGACTCGCTCCTGGTCACGATAAAACGGCCCTGCACTATCATAAGGTCAGCGGCCGCCTGCGCCGAATCGAAGAGACGGCCGAAATCGGGCTTGCGCCCGGAAAGGCCGCCGCGCTCATAGGAAGAGGAAGGCTGAGGCAGCGGAGTCTCAGCGGGTTCCGGCTTAAAAGGATCGAAGCCGGGATCGAACTCCACCGAAGGGGTGAAAGTCGAACCCTTGTACTCATCGAAAGCTCGGCCGCGGCTGGGGAATTCCACCGCGCCTTCCGTGTCGAAATCCAGGCTTGCACCGAAGCTGCCGCGCCCGAGGGCTTCGCGCACGGCAGCATACAGCACCTGGAAGATGACGTTGTCGTCTTCGAACTTGATTTCCGTCTTCGTGGGGTGGATGTTCACGTCCACCGAGTGCGGATCCACCTGGAGGAATATGAAATACGATGGCGTGAGACCGTCGGAGAGAAATTCTTCGTAGGCCTTCATGACCGCCTTGTGGAGGTAGGGGCTGCGGAAATAGCGCCCGCCCACGAAGAAGAACTGGTTGCCGAGGGCCTTGCGCGCGCTTTCGGGGCGCCCGGCAAAGCCGCTGATCTTCACGATGGAAGTGTCTGCCGTCACGTCCACCACTTCGCCGACCACGTTGCGCCCGATGACGTCCTGGATACGGAATTTGAGCGACTGGGCCTTGCGCAGCACGAACACTTCCCTGCCGTTGTGGGACAGGGTGAAGCCTATTTCGGGACGGGGTATGGCCACGCGAGTGAATTCTTCCACTATGTGCTTGAATTCCACGTTGTCGGACTTCAGGAACTTGCGGCGCGCAGGGGTGTTGTAGAAAAGGTTGCGCACGGCGAAGTTGGAGCCGACGGGAGCAGAGACCGATGAAGTCTTGACAGCTTCATCGCCGCTTATGGTCACCTGGGTGGCCGTCTCGTCCCCGGGCCGGCGCGTTCGGAGCGTCACCTGGGCCACGGCGGCGATGCTGGCAAGCGCCTCCCCGCGGAAACCGTAGGTCAGTATGTTTTCAAGGTCTGCGGCACTCGCTATCTTGGACGTGGCGTGCCTCTCGAAGCAGAGCACTGCGTCCGAGGGGCTCATGCCGGAGCCGTTGTCGATGACCTGCACGAGCGTGCGCCCGGCGTCCGTGATGACCACGTCCACCTGGGTGGCTCCTGCATCCACTGCGTTTTCCATCAGTTCCTTGACCACGGAAGCCGGCCGTTGCACCACCTCTCCCGCGGCTATCATGTTGGAAATCCTGGCCGAGAGTACTTTAAGCCTTCCCATCCTAAAGCATCGTATAGAACTTGGCTATGAAGTACAGTATCGCCACTATCAGCAGCAGGCTGACGATGCCGATGATGGTCTGGGTCCTTCCCAGATGGCCTCTGGAGCGGCTGTAGGCCCCGTCGCGGAGCGAACCCTTGATGTAGGATCCTGGCACGTAGGTCCCCTTCTCCTTTTCCTTCTCGAGGGTGCCGTCCACGGCGCCGAACATCTGCTTGCGCTTCTCCTCTTCAGGGTCGTAGTAGATCGGCTTGTAGTTGAATACGCGGTGCTCGCTTTCTCCGAAAAAATTGAATAATCCCATAAGTATGCAAAATTAATTATATTTTTGTAAAGAATTCGGAATCGTTATGAGAAAACTGAAACTTTGGATAATACCCGCCGTCTTCTTCCTGGTATGCTGCGCGCTCAACCTTGCCGGCTGCCTGACCGACGGAAGTCTCGAAAAGACGGTAAAGCCGGCACTGATGCCGCTCCTGTGCGTCACCACCCTGGCCTGCCTGCTGGGCAGCGGGGCCGTGCCGGGAAAGAAAGCCGCATTCCTGCTGGCGGCCCAGCTCTTCGGCTTCGCCGGCGACACGATGCTGATGGGCAAGGGCTTCGCATTCTTTGCCGGCGGCATCGGTTTCTTCCTCGTCGGCCATATCTTCTATATGTGCCTGTTCGGCGGCATTTCATGGAGGGGACTGAAGCCCTGGCAGTGGATCGCGGGCATAGCGGGCGCCATCGCAGCGGCGGCTGTCCTGGCCCTCGTGATTGGTGTGAACGGCGTCATGCTGGCCCCGATGGGCATCTACGCCCTTGCGCTTATGATGCTGATATTCAGCGGACTTTGCGGCGTGCTCCGGATCGGAGGCGCGACCTGGTGGATTATCTTCTGCGGCGCGATCCTCTTCACTTTCTCCGACTCCCTCATCGCCGTGCGCCACTTCGGCACCCTCAGTCCCTTCATGGACGGCTTCGGCGTGATGAGCACCTACCTCCTCGCCCAGTCCCTCCTCGCCATCGGCGGAGTGCGGCTGTGCAAAAACGGAGCAGATTGCTCTGCTCCGTCCAATGGCTGTGATCACTGAGACAAGTGCCGCACTATAGTGCCTCGATTTCTTCCAGGCTTAAGCCGGATGCTTTGGAAATCTTTTCAGTAGGGATATCAAGATCCTTCATTGCCTTGGCAATAATGGCTCTCTCTTCTGCTCTGCCCCTCGCCTCCGCCTGACTTATATCATACTGATGAGCCGAACGAATCTCGTTCTTCACGGCGGTGAGCATATCTTGATAGTTATCCATATCTTCCGGTGAGAGGCAGTCCAACCGGGCCGCATCCAACACCCCCTCGAATCCATACAAATCGCCGGGCTCCGCCCTCTCACTCGCGAATTTAGACATATTTTTGAAAAGGTAACACCACCGCTCCGGATTTTTTTTCAGCTTCTCCCAGGCCCTCTCCTTCATACGGCTCAGTTCCAGGTAGTAGAACGACGTCTTTGCATTCTCCAGCAACTCATAAGTCTCGTTCTCTCGATAGTCGTAGCCGAACAACATCTTATCCTTCGGCGTACCCTCAGGGTGACTGCGAACGAAACTGGCCACACACAGCACATACACGTGCTTGACATTGTAAATATCATCCTTGCGCTTAACCTGCCCGTGGACAAGGGAAGCCGAGTAATAGGCCAGGCGGTCGTCAATATCCGCAGTGTGCCTGCGTTGCATTTCCACCAGGAACTTCCCGTCCGGACTTTCGCAAATAACATCCAGCGTTGAACGCTTATCCTTCTCACTCCGTACCGGGATTTCATTCGACAGATACTCCAGATCCGTAATCGTAGGAGGGAGAATGTCATTCAGCAGTTTGAGGAGAATCTCTTTCTTGGAAAAGACATACTTGAACGCCCAATCGATACGCAAGTCAAGATACTTCCCAATCACAGGAACCTCGTCCTGAAAATCATAGTCATAATTTTGCAGAGTTTTCATAATTTCTAATGGTTAAGGTATTAAACTAGACTGCGAAGAAAGCTCATTTTCCCAAAAACTCAATGGAATCGAAATAATCAACAACAACTTATTGCGAATTCTTAAAGAAGCGTACTTTCTTGAACATTTTTCTTTCGAAAGAATCGCAATCAGGATTCTTTCAATCCCATTATTACCGTGTGTCGTGAACGGTTCAGGTCTGGTGTGACGGAGGTGACGGCGGCTGAGGGTACCGTGGCGGAACGTGGCCGCCCATGGCCTATGAATGGGAGGGGCCCACAAGCGAAGCGCAGTGGGAGGGACGAGCGAAGCGAAGGTGGAGCCACGGTACCCTCAGCCGCCGGTAGAGATTCTTCGCTGCCCTCAGAATGACAACTGGAGGTGGCAACTATTGTTAAAGTCACGCTAAATCTCTAAATTTACGGCCAGAGAACGCACAGGCGGAACAAGCCGACCGCAATCTCCACAAGACAACACAATCGCTTTAAATAAGAAACAAAACTCAACAATGCGGAACAGACTCCTTATAATAGTAGCGCTTGCCACAATGTTCACGGCCGGATGCGGCAGCAGTTATCAGGCAAACAACCAGCAAAAGAGCCAGCAAGGCGGAGAGGTCGCGCAGCCCTACGGCAACACCACCATCTCCAGCAAGGTAAACTCGATCAAGGGCTACTCTCCCACTTCCGACGACGTGAGCCGCTACAACAACGACATCTATGCCTTCCTGCAGGCCAACGTCCCCAATTTCTCCCGTTTCAGCAGGGCGCTCGTGATGATTGACGGCGTAGAGGCCGAAAGCATCAGCGGAGTGGCGCTCAGCGACGTGCGCCTCATTTCCGTGCTCGATTCGTCCAACGCCGTAATTCTCGGCACCATAGCTGCCGGCGGTGCAATCGTGATCCAGACAAAGTGAGCACAGGCGGAAAAATAGCGGCAGGACTCGGTGGACTCGCAGCCCTTGCCGGATGCGCGTCCGGGCCGCAGAAGCCCAACATCGTCTTCTTCTTCGCCGACGACATCGGCGCCGAGTGCTTCGGCTGCTACGGCGGCATCGAATACGAAACGCCCAATATCGACGCCCTCGCCTCCCAGGGCATACGCTACACCAATATGAATGCGCAGCCGCTGAGCTCCCCGTCGCGCGTGCAGGTGATGACGGGCCTCTACAACGACCGCAACTACGTGGCTTTCGGCTATATGAATGAAGACGAGCACAGTTTCGCGCAAGTGGCCAAACAGGGCGGCTACAGCACCGCCATCGTGGGCAAGTGGCAGCTCGGAAGGAGCCGCGCAATGCTGCCCAAAGCCGGTTTCGACGAGTCGTTCTGCTCGCAGGTGGAGATGTACCTGGAGAGCCGCGGACCCCGCCAGACCGACCGCTACGCCAACAGTATGTGGGACAACAACGGCAAACGCTACGACTTCGCCATCTACGGCCCCGACGCAATGCAGGACTACGCCTTCGACTACATCGACCGCAAAGTCGACGCCTGCGAGCGCTTCCTGCTCTACTACACCGAGCCCCTCGTCCACACTCCCCACACCACCACTCCCGACGACGCCCAATGGGACGACTGCTACGACAGCCGCTTCACGGCCGGAGCAGACACATCCTATTTCAAATATATGGTCAAGTACCTCGACAAGCAGGTCGGCGCGATGGTGCAGAAGCTCAAGGACCGCGGCGTCTGGGACAACACCATCTTCATCTTTGCCTCCGACAACGGCACCTCGACCAGGATACTCTCCAAGCACGCCGACGGCCACGAATACCGCGGAGGCAAGGGAGAGCCGAACTATCTGGGCACGCACGTGCCCCTGATAATCGCCTGGGGCGACCGCCTCGCCGGAAGGGTCAGCGACCACCTCGTGGATCTGACGGACATAATGCCCACCATTGCCGACATAGCCGGCGTGGAGATTCCTGACGAATGGAAACTGGACGGCGTGAGCCTTTATCCCGAATTATGCGGACTGGAGCCCGAGCCAAAGCCGCTTGTGCTGGTCCATTTCAACCCGTTGTGGCCCACAACCCCTTTCCCCAAGGCATCACGCTACGCTATGGATGATGACTATGCATATTTCTGGGACGGCCGTATCTACAACTACCGCACTGACCCGGAGTTCAGGGAGCCGTTGCAGTGGGCCGACGCTCCGGCGGAGCTGAAAGACCGCCTCGCGCCCCTGAAGGCGCGCGTCGATGAGATGCCGGATTTCTACCCCGACAAGCCGGGGGATCCCCGCAGGTTCCCCTACAAGACCTTCTACGACTTCGCCCCGCCGCAGAATCCCTTCTGAATGTCAGCGGTTTGGCCTGACTTCGATTATGTCGTCCGCAGTGGAGGCCTGGATCAGGCCGTCTAGGTAGGCGTTGATGGCTTTTACGCCCTCCCAGAGCGCCTTCGGAGGCCATGCATTGTCGGCGCTGCAGTCGATGGAACTCTTCTCGTACCTGATGAACACATGCCACATAGTGCCGTCCCGCACGTCGAACGGGGGCTTATATGTGCTTTTCAGCCTGTAGAGCTTGTGCTCTTTCACAAGCTCGGTGAGTTTCTGCGCCGCTTCTTCGGGGACGCGCAGCACGGTGTAGTCGGAATTGGACTTCGACCAGGTGAGCGTGAGGCCGTGCTCCTCCGTGTTTTCCAGGCGCCAGAACTCATGGGGATATTCCCGCATCGTCGTGGACCTGTATTCATAATACTTGAAGGCGCCATCGGGCCTGCGCCCCTCGGTTTCTCCCCTGCTGCATCCAAACAGTGACATAATCATAGACATTAAGAGCAATAGTTTCATTTCCGGATCAGATTGTTGTCCAAAAATAAGCAATTGAATCAAGAACTGCAAAAATACACTATATTTGCTATCGTGAAAGCCACGCTGCCATTCATAGAGGAAAGCTTCGACAAGTTCAACCGGACCATATTCGAAGACAAGCTGCCTAAGATTCCGGTGGCGCTCAGCAACGCTTCATCATATGTGGGGCTTTGCACTTTCAAGACAAGGAGGCGGGCTTTCAGGGCCCCGGAGCACTATGATTTCAAGCTCCGTATCAGCACGCGATTCGACCTGCCGGAAGCCGAACTCGAAGACACCGTCATCCATGAAATGATCCACTACTACATCCGCCTGCACGGCATCAAGGACACTTCCGCCCACGGCAATGTGTTCAGGCAGATGATGGACGAAATAAACGGCCGGTTCGGACGTCACGTCAGAGTCTCCCACCGCACCACCGCAGAACAGCGGGAAGCGCTCATCGACAAGCGCCCAAAGTGGCACGTGGTGGCCGTGGTCACGTTCAAGGACGGCAAGCAGGGGCTGAAGCTCCTCCCCCGCATCACTCAGCGAATCACGGCCTACCACAGGGCGCTCATGCGCAGCGGCAGGATTGCCGGCATTGAGTACTACTTCGAATCCGACCCCTGGTTCAACCGTTTCCCGACATCCTCCGCTTTCAATGTTTTCTTCCCCCCTATGGACGAGGTCAGGGCCCACATCAGCGGCGCGAACCCCATAAGCGTGACTTCCAGGGGCATAGAATACGGAAATAAAGAATAACTATATGGCACACGAGCATAATCACGAACACCACCACGAAGAAGGCGGAATTAAAGAATCCATAATAAGGATAGCCGTTTCCGCCGTGCTTCTGGCGGCAGCTTTCATCATCACCCGCAAGCTCCAACTTCCGCTCTGGCAGCAGCTACTTATTTTCCTCGTACCCTACCTGGCAGCCGGCTGGGGCACCCTCAAGGAGGCCGCAGAAGGCCTTGCCCACGGCAATCCGCTGGACGAGAACTTCCTGATGAGCATAGCCACGATAGGGGCGCTCACAATAGGATTCCTGCCCGGAGCAGAGCCGCAGCTGGCCGAGGCCGTGTTCGTGATGCTGTTCTTCCAGGTGGGCGAGCTCTTCGAGGGCATCGCCGAAGGCAGCAGCCGCCGAAGCATCTCCCATCTTCTGGACCTCCGACCGGATTCCGCAAACCTGGAGAAGGACGGTGCTGTCGTCACGGTGGATCCGTCTGGCGTGGTGCCGGGAGATATCATCGTCGTGGCTCCCGGAGAGAAGATCCCTCTGGATGGGGTGGTGGTCAGCGGCAGCTCAAGCCTTGACACAAAGGCACTTACCGGAGAGAGCGTCCCACGCCCTGTGGGTCCGGAAGACGAGGCGCTGAGCGGCTGCGTCAACCTTTCCGGCCTGCTGCGGATTCGCGTCACCAGGCCATTCGGGGAGTCCACGGCCAGCAGGATACTGGAACTCGTGGAGCACGCCGCGGAGAACAAGTCGCGTAGCGAGGGCTTCATCACCCGCTTCGCCCGTGTATACACTCCTGTGGTCGTGGGCGCCGCCGTGCTGCTTGCGCTCATCCCTACTCTCTTTGGCGGCCAGTTCTCCACGTGGCTCTACAGGGCGCTGCTCTTCCTTGTGGTCTCCTGCCCCTGCGCTCTGGTGATTTCCGTGCCGCTGGCGTTCTTCGGAGGCATAGGGGGCGCGTCCCGCAAGGGTATACTGTTCAAGGGTTCCAACTATCTGGAGGCCATGTCGAAAGTGGGCACGGTGGTGTTCGACAAGACCGGCACGCTCACCAAAGGCGTCTTCGAGGTCACGGCGGTGCATCCCGAACTCATCGGGGAGAAGGAATTGCTGCACCTGGCCGCGCACGTGGAACGCTATTCGACCCATCCAATCGCCGCATCGCTCCGGGCCGCATTCCCCTGCGAAGACGACGACTGCTCAGTGGAGAACATACAGGAGAGCGCAGGCAAAGGGGTGGCCGCAAACGTCAACGGCAGACGCGTCTGCGTGGGCAACAGCGCCTTGATGGACGACGAAGGCGCCCTCTGGCATCCCTGCCACAAGACCGGCACCATAGTGCACGTGAGCATAGACGGCACCTACGCCGGGCATATCGTAGTGTCGGACGTGGTGAAGCCCGAGTCGGCCCGGGCCATTGCCGCGCTAAGGCAGGAAGGGGTCGGGCGCACGGTCATGCTGACCGGCGACAAGGAGGACGTTGCCGCGCAAGTGGCCGGGCAGCTGGGACTTGACGCCTGGTATGCCGGCCTTCTGCCCGACGGTAAGGTGGCCCGGCTGGAGGAACTGATGGCATCCGGCCCTGCGGGTAAACAACTGGCTTTTGTGGGAGACGGCATCAACGACGCGCCGGTGCTCGCCCGTGCCGATATCGGGATCGCGATGGGCGCGATGGGCTCCGATGCCGCAATCGAGGCCGCGGACGTTGTGCTGATGGATGATGATCCGGGGAAGGTGGCCACGGCCAAGCGCATCTCCAAGCGCACCATAGCCATAGCCACGCAGAACACCTGGTTCGCCATCGGGGTGAAGCTGCTGGTGCTGGGCCTTGCCGCCCTTGGCCTCGCCACAATGTGGATGGCCGTCTTCGCCGACGTCGGCGTCACCGTCCTCGCCGTCCTCAACGCCATGCGCGCCCTGAGGGGGTGAGGGGGCCGGAGCCGTTACTTCGAATACTTGTAGAATCCCTCGCCGGTGCTGCGGCCGAGTTTGCCCTCGGCGATCATCTTGTCGAAGAGCTGGAGCATGCCCTTGAAGTTGTAGGGCATCATCATCTTGCGGAGGATAGGGGTGAAGAGACCAGGGACCTTCTGGTACTGGAGCGCTATGTTGCGGGCTGTGGTGATGCCCACCACGTCGAAGATCTCAAAGGGCCCGCGAGGGGCTCCGGTGCCATATTTCCATGCCTTGTCAATGCTGGCGGGGTCGCTGACACCGTTGACATAGAGGTCAAGGCCGGAGAACAGGAACGGAACAAGCATGGAATTCAGCAGATAGCCGTTCTTCTCCTTGTTCACGGGCAGGGCCACCATCCGTATGTCGTTCGCAAAGGCGATGACGGCATCAAAGGCCTCTTTCGAGGTCTTGTCCTGGGCCATGACTTCCGCGGTGTTGTTCTTCCATATGGAATTCGCAAAATGCAAGGACAGGTACTTTTCCGGTCGCCCTGTGTATTTGGCGAAGTTCGACGGAAGCAGGGTCGAGGAGTTGGTGCAGAGCAGGGTCTTCTCCGGCATGAGCGGGGCCAGTGCCTGATAGAAGGCGATCTTGTCTTTCACGTTTTCAGCTACGGACTCGATGATGATGTCTGCGTCGGCAGCGGCTGCGGCCATGTCCAGCTCGAGCTTGATTCCGGAGTAAGCCTTTTCGACCTGCTCCAGACACTTTGCCGGCTCGAAACTGCCGGCATCGGCGATACCGCGACACCAGTTGGCCTCTCCCTGGGGAGAATTCATCAGGCCGATGGCATCGATATAAGATTTACGAAGATTGTCGATCTTGGGCTGGGTGCGCCCGATGCTGCCCTGGCTGCGAAGCCATATTGTCACGTCAAACCCACAATATGCTGCCTGGAAAGCAATCTGGCTGCCAAGCACGCCGCCTCCGGCGATAACTACTTTTTTCATAAGATATATAACTAACTTTCCCACAAAGATATAACATTTCTCTCAATATCCGAATAAAGGAGCGTATTGATTATTTTCCTATATTTACCGCCGGCAGAATCAGTCGCCCTCGCGCAATGAACATAAGGAAAGCGACATATCAGGACATTGGAGAAATCATGCCGGTGATAGACGCGGCGAGGAGAATCATGCGCTCCTCGGGCAACCTCGGCCAATGGGTGGGCGGATATCCTTCCGAAGACACCATCAAGGCAGACATCGGCCGCGGCAACGGATATGTCCTGGTGGAGCGGGGTGCCGTGGCGGGCTATTTCGCATTCATAGCTTCGCCGGAGCCCACATACGCCCGCATCGAAGGTGGCGAGTGGCTGGAGCCCTCCCGCCCCTACTACGTCATCCACCGCATCGCGAGCTATCCCGAAGTGCACGGAGTCTTCAAAGCCATTATGGACTACGCATTCAGCGTGTGCAGCAACATCCGCATCGACACCCACCGGGACAACCATATCATGCAGCACAACATCGTCAAATACGGTTTCCGGTACTGCGGGATAATCTACCTGGAGTCGGGAGACGAGCGGCTCGCCTACCAGAAAATCAATGATTAGCAGCAAAAAGGGGCCGGCTTCCAGTGAGCCGGCCCCTTCTGGATTATTTCAATCCCCGTTTAGTTGAGGGGCACGGGAGAATTGATGGAGAGTCCCTTCACGCGGTTCACTGCGCTCCAGTCCTGCAGATAGGAGCAAGTGAAGGCGGATCCGCCTGTGACGTGGATGCTTGCCGGGCTGCTGGGCCTGCCCTCAAGAGCAGCTTCAGTGGCCTTGCACACAAGATCCATTGAAATGGTGCCCTTGTCGAGGGTGATGGATCCGGACACCGGGTAATAGGTAGTGCCGGAGTAGGTGTTCTGGATGTAGCACCGTGAAGCAGAGCCGCTCCTCAGAGGAAGAAGAGCTCCGATCTTTGCCTCGGCCGAGAAAGTATAAGTACCGTCAGGAACGGGGTCGGAACTATATCTGGGGTTGTTGGCAGGATAGGTCTTGACATATGTCCAGCCGGCATCCGAGACAATTGAGAAGAATGCAGACCATGCTCCGTTGAAACTGGAGTTGGAACCGATGGAGAATACGTTGCAAGGGGTGTCGGCGATGGCGGGCTTCATGGTGGTGCCGTCCTCCAGCACACCGATGTTCGAACCATACCAGTAACCGATATACACAGTTCCGGCTGCGCCTTCCAGACTGGTGATTACGGCGTCGCCGTCCTCGGAAGGATGGGTCTGGGTATCAGTCGCTTTGCCAACAGGCACATTGACATCTATACTGACCTGCACAGGACTGCCGCTCACCTTGTTGTAGTTCTCATCATAAGAGTAGGGAGTGACGGTAGCGGAATATTTGAAATTCTTGGTGCCGTCCGCATTCTTCGTGATGACCAGCTTGGAACCTTCAGGTGTAACGTCGGTGTAAACAATTCCGCCGGCTTCATTGTAGAGGGAGACATTCACTTCCGAGAGCAGCCCGGGATTGGCTTTCTGGATACCATTCTTGTATTTGAGGCTTGCATCGGCCTCGGCAGCTCCGAAAGTATAAGTACCATCAGGAATCTCCTCGAGGTTCACGTCTCCGGGAGCGGAGAAGAATGAGAATGATGAATAAGCCACCTCGTTCTTGTCGGCGGGGTTCTTGCGGGGATGATAGAAGGAGACGAACCAGCCGTTTGCCTTGGTGGTGAAGTGGGTGTCGTAGGTGTTCTTCCAGTTGACCTCGGCATTGCCGCCGCAAAAGTCGTTGGAGATAGCAACAGGTCCTGCATAGGAATAGTTGTGCTGGGTCCCGACGGCGTCCACGAGTATGGCTGTGATGATGTAGTTGCCGTTTTCTTCAGCCACCACTACTTCACCGTCGTAAATGGTCAGTTCGCGGCCGTCAATCACGAGGCCGGTGTAGTACTTCTCCTCGCCGGTGGAAGACATGATCGAGAAAGTGCCGTCCACCTTCTTTCCGGTAGCGTCAACCTCGAAAGTGCCCTGAGGGACCTTGTCCACGGGGAAGAACGAGAACACACCGTCCTTGAGCTCGCCCTTCTTGTTGAGCACCACGGTGACCTTGTCGCCGTCTTCCGTCGCCAGCTTCACGACATACTGCTGATGGAGGTTGATCGTCCAGGTCTCATTGTCATAGATGGACTGGCTGTTGCCGATATAGATGGCTTCAGCGGCTGATGCGGGAATCCACGCTGCGGACTGGACCACGGTATAGGTCTGGGAGTAGCCGGGCGCTGCGACAACGAAGCTTCCGGTACGGGGGGCAAGCTCGCTGTTGGCAGCCACGTGGACCTTGATCGTGCCTTCCTGGGGAGCGGCCTTTGTAGAAACCACGGTAATCCAGGGAGAGTCGGCAGCCGGAGTCACGGTGTACTGCAGGTTGGTCTTGACAGGAATCGCGATATCCTGGGCCTCAGGAGAGATGCTGAAGGCAAAAGCGGACTCCAGGATCGATTCAGTGCCCTGCACGATGGTGAAAACGGTTTTCACCTTTCCCACGGACACGGTCACCTTTCCGCTTCTTTCAGCCCAGGTGTCGTTTTCCGAAACGGCAATCGTGATTGTGACGTTTCCGGCTTCTCCGGAAGTCTTGTCAGGGGCGATCCACTGGGAATCGCTTTCGGCCTTCCAGGCCTTGTTAGCAGTGAAAGTGATGGCCGGACTGGCGGCTTCCTTTCCTACGGTGATGGTGGTCCCTGCGATACTCAGGGCATCCTCCGGTTCGATCTCCTTCTGTTTGCAGGAGACGACAGCCAGCCCCACCAGGGCTGCAACTGCCAGTAAAACATACTTTTTCATAATACTAACTAAACAAATTATGGTTGTGTGTTTGTTCCTTTCGATCCGTCGATCTGCGAGAGCAGATATCGTATCCTGTTACGGTCATAGTCGCTTCGCGCCGCACGAAGGCTCTTTTTCAGTATGCCCTCCAGCCTTTCCAGTTCGGCCACGCAGGCGTTTTCAAGCACGGGGAGGTACAAATCCTCCGACAGCGGCAGCGGAGCATACAGCTGGTCCGTCCTGTGCGTGTATTCTTTCAGGTTCTGGTTATACACCGGCACGTTCTTCATCAGCCCGAGCGCGATCCACACGCCGGCCAGAAAATCTTCGCCCTCAGGGACCCGGCCCCGGCGCAGGTTGCAAGTCACTTCGTCGCTTATGTCGGAGAGCAGTTCTTCCAGACTGTAGGCGGAACATCCGAGCTTCCGGGAGGCGGCGCTCCATTTCAGGCGGGAATTAATGCCGCTCTGCGTGAGGGCGTTCACGCGCATCAGCGTGGCGAAATCGTTGTACGCACCGCTGAATGCCTGAAGCTCCTTGTCGGAGTCGATGAACTCCAGCTTGTTCATCCCTGCTATGCAGGTCTGCATGGCCTTTTTCTGTATCTCCCGGCTCACCGGAACATACTTGGTGCCGGAGGATATATCCTGGACGAAGAGTCCGCCAATCATCCTTGCAAGTTTCTGATGCTCAGCATTATGATGGAGAAGTATCTGCTCCACCAGCACGGCCCTGAAACTGGTGTTCTGCGGCACTGTGCTTTCATACCAGGCAGGGATGTGCTCCGCAATGAAGTGCAGCCTCCGCACGTTATTCCCGTACTCCTCGAAGGGGTCATTTCCCAGATCGCCACGGCAGCACCTGGGGTCCGGGGAGCTGCTTGCGGCCGGAAGGTAGAAGAATGAGGGGCTGCCGGCCCCGGACTTCAGCAGGGAATCGGCAAGAGCCCTGTCCGAAGGGGCGTCGGGACGGGAGTAGATCCACTCTATCGCCATATAATCGTATTCTCCGGGCTGGCCCACGATGGTTGCAACTCCCCTCTCCCTGTCGCCCGGACGGGCGAGCGTGTTGAAGAGCACGTCGTCGGTGACGGAGGCGGTGATGCCGCATCTCCGGGTGAACTCCGGGTCCCGGAGCTGCGAGGGAGAATAGGCATAGGAGCCGGCACTGTTGGCGGAAAGGCCCAGGACCCGGGCGAAGGCCTGCATGACCCTGGCAGTCAGGGCCTCGCAGAAAGCGTCTTCCGGGATTTCATATTCGTGCCATCTGGGGTCCACGTCGGAAATGCCGAAAAGGCCTTCCATGCGCAGGGTGCCCCGGAGGCCGGCAGGGACCGTGATGCTGGCGGCAGAAATCAGGCCGTTCGAGGGATCGGAAAGCACGGATACGGAGAGCCGGCCGGACGAACTGTGCACGTCGGCCATCACCTTGCTCACCAGCGGATTCTCCACGACAAGGCCGCGCTCATAGGGACGCACTTCTATGACGCTCCCCAGCCCGGCCGCCTCGAAGGGCTTGTTCCAGGCAAGTATTCCCCTGCACACGGCCTCCCGCTGCACGGATGAGAAAAGCGTGTCCACATAGACCACAATCTTCTTCCCGCCGGAAATATCCCATCTGGACACGATGTCTTCCCGCCTGGTACCTTTTTCGGGGGAGAAAACGCTTCTGGAAGCATTCAGGGTGCCGATACGAGGGTCGGCGGCCCGCACCCGGACGGAACGCTCCGGCACCAGGGTCAGAATAGTGGCCACGTCGCCGTCCACCGACATGATTTCTTCATTCACCACCTGCAGCATGCCCCCGCCCACATTGTATTCGGGCGCAACCTTGAAGGTGATTCCCTGGAGCACGCCGGCGCTGCACGGGTACGCGACAAGTTCCTTGAACTGGGTGAACTCCGCCTTGGGAGTGGCCTTGTTGACCATGGCACTGCCGTCCACCTGCACCTTCACGGGATTGAAGGCGTCCTTGTTGGAAGGATCGAAAAGCTTGCTCACTTCCACCACGACGGCCGTGGAATCAGCGTTCCGGTACTTTATCGGGAAGGCATAGCGTATGGGGGCAAGAGCGCTGCGGGCCAGGGCCTCTTTCAGCGCCGGGTCGGGCGATTCAGGCAGAACCACGGGCGAAGTCAGCAGAAGGAGCGAATCAGTGCGGGACAGGGTGAATACCTCCCTTGCGGAAATGTCCGTGCCGCAGCTGGTCCAGCCGGAGGAGCTCCGCATAAACGAGGACAGGATCACTCGCCGTCCCATCAGGGAATCCGGGAACTCCATCCAGTATTTGGCCCCGTCCTTATAGATGCGCATACACTCCCCCGCACTCTTGATTCCGGCTTTGGAAACAAAAGTCGCGTAAGTGTCTGCGCCACGCAGGGCAAGGGCAAGCGACAGCGCGAGGATTGTCAGAAACAGCTTTTTCATCATCTCACGCCGTAATCGATTATACTTCTCAGGAGGGCATAATGGCCCTTGTCTTCACCCTTTCCGGTTTTCCTGCCTATCAGTTTGCGGACCTTCATCAGTTCGGCATAGATGGTGGGCTGTGTGATGTGGCCGCCGCCGAAGTTGCGCGGCTGCCACTCGAAACCGGATATCTCGTCGTAGGTGATCCTGCCCATCGGGGACTGGGGATCCAGTATGTCGCAGCAATGGTCGTGGAGAGCCGCCGGCTTCTCCTTGACAGCAGGATTCTTGAATCCGACCATGTTCATAAGCGACTCCACGTACACCCGCTGGAAAAGCCTGTCGCCTTCGGTGAGCGCGCGGCCCTTGATGGTGGGGCCCCAGACCCTTCCGTATAGTTCGTCCATCAAGTCGGTCACGGGCAGTTCTTTCGTGTCTATTCCGTCTATCATCGCCGCGGCGAAAGACTTGCCCATAACGTTCTCCGCAATGCTGCGGCGCACCTTGTCGACAGGGGTCCCCACGATGGGGAGCCTGCCCAGCACGGCCTTGTCTTCCAGCCACGCCAGGTCGGAATACATGGCAAACACCTGGTCGAGGGCCCTGAGCTGGGTGTCCCGAGGCACGTTTTCGAAACGCTTGAAGCCGTCTCCGGGCACGGTCTCGTTGCGGTAGAGGCCTTCGATGTTGTGCATCAGGTGTCCGGCATACCGCAGATACTGGTTCACGATTCCGAGGTAGAGTTCGGTCCGGTATTTCATATCCGGATCGTCATCGTCGGCAATCCAGTCCATAAATCCGGACATTATGTACTTGAGGTTCTCCACCCCAGCGGCGGAGGCGGCGAAAACGTCGTCGCTCAGGTCTTCTGTCTGGCACCTGGGGTCGAAGAACATGCCCATCTGCTGCTTGCCGTAGCGGTAGATCGGAGACACGGCCACCGAGTCCGTGATCCAGCCGGCAGTGATCCTGGTCTCTTCTTCAAAACTGGCGGCGTCGAACACGGGAGTGTAGCCCCAGCGTATGGCCCAGTAGTCATTCTTCCCGAACTTCGGGGGAGTGAGCCTGACTCCGCGCTCCTTGTCGCCGGGAGCGGCCACATAGTTGAAGCGGGCATAGTCCATTATGGAAGCCGTAGTGCCGTTCTCACGGGTGAATTCAGGGTCCCGGAGCTGTTCCATCGTGAAACAGGTGGACGCGCTCATATTGTGCATAAGGCCCAGGGTATGTCCCACTTCGTGGCGGAGCACATAGGTCAGCGCATCGCCGAGGATTTCCCTCGGGATGTCGGCCCGGCGCACCGAAGGGTCGGCCTGCGCGGTCTGCACGAACATCCACACGCTCAGGAGCTTGATGACATCGTGGCACACCCACACGGAAGCGTTGATGATCTCGCCGCTGCGGGGATCCGTCCACGAAGGCCCCATTGCGTTCTGCACCGACACCGGAGCGTAGCGTATGCAGTTGTAGCGTATGTTGTCGGGGTCGAACTCCGGATCGTCTTCGGGGAAAGGGAGGGCACGTACGGCATTCTTGAAGCCGATGTTCTCAAACACATCGTTCCACTGGAGCACGGCGTCGAAAATATATGGCTTCCACCACTCGGGGAAGTTGTTGTCTATCCAGAACGTGATGGGCTTCACGGGCTCCACCGCCACTCCTTTCCTGTAGGCGGAGGTATCCGAGGGCTCCAGGCGCCACCTGTTCACGAACCAGATGTCCTTGCTCGTGGAATTGAGGTCCTCCACCATGCTTCTCTTTGTGAAGAAGAAGTTGATCCTGGGGTCGGCGACCCTCGGATGATAGATTTCCTCCGGCAGCAGCAGGAAGGAAGTCACGGTCTCCACGGTCAGGGGAATCGTTTTCTTCTTGACTTCATAGGTGTAGGACCGGCTCACGGACACGGAGAAATTATCCTCGAAGCTCTTAGTGCCCGCTATATAGGAAAGGTCCTTCTTGTAGGTCTTCTTGACGGCCTCGCCGCCAAGGGGATTGTGCTCAGTGGGGTCCAGCTCCTTGCGGTCGGAAAGGAAGAAGCTGCTGGCGTCCACCACGGAGCGTCCTTCCGTAGCGGGAGACTTTATCTTGAACTTCTCCACCGTAGCCCCTATGTGGTTGTCGGACAGGGCCTTCAGGATATTGCCGTCGGACGATGAAAAATCGAACGACACTTCCTTTAGCCGTATGGTGCTGTCCACCTTCTCGAAAGTATAGAATCTAAGGCCTTCCACATCCTTCAGGCCGGCGACGCCCCTGCGGCTGTCGCTGATGGCCCGGACGGTCGAAGCCATCGCCCAGGTCCTGCCCAGAAGGGAATCCGGCAGTTCCAGGAGTATCTTGCCCTTCTTGACGGAGGTCTTGACGGACGGCTGGCCCCCTGCCGCAAGGCAGGCGGGGCAGATGAGGGCCGCAATGGCCGCAGAAAGGCATATCTTTTTAAGTAATTTCATAATTATCTGAAAGTTGTCGCCACGGCCGTTATCCTGCCGAAGCCGCCGTACACTCCATTGTCTTTATATGTAAACAAACCGGTACTCACATTGAACGGACGCAGGTAGATCTTCCCTTCTCCGGTGGATTCGTCGTATGTGAATATCATTATCTGCATCCTGTTTGTGGGGATGGGAAAATCATAGGTATTGTAGTCGAAACCGTGGGTCCCGTACCACCCCTGGGTGTAGAATTTTATACCAGTTATCGTTTCCCCCTTGCCCTCCGGTTTCCAGTTGATATCCCTGTACACCGGGCTGCCGCCGAGGATGGTCACGGAGCCGATCTTGCTGTCGGTCGCCATAAACACTATGTCGGCGTTGTCGCAGAAGGCAAAGTACTTTGCATCCGGCAGCCACTGGGAGGCCTCCAGGGGATAATGGACCACTTCCTTGTCGCTGGGGTGGATATTTACAATGTGATGCCTGCCGGCTGCATCCTCGATCAGGAATGCGCAACGCGCGTCCCTGCCGGCTCCGGCCCAGAGGCACTTGCCTCCTGCCAGGTCTGCCGCTACAGGGTCCGTGACCTGGGCGAAGCTGCTGTAGCCTGAGAACTGCGCATGCATATAATAGAACTTGCCCTCGGCTTCGTGGAAGAAAGCCACGTCGCTCTGCTGCACTGCGTAGGAATAGCCCAGGTTGGTGGGAGTATAGACATCCGATGGTATTCCGCTGTAACCCGCCTTGTTGAAGACATTGTTGGTGTGGCAGATGTTGAGGTAGAGCTGCTTGTTGATCTGGGCCGCGGTCATTATCTGGCCGTAGTTGATCAGGTTGTGCACTTCGAAAGTGGATTCCTTGAAGCCGTTGAACAGGGCCCCGTCCTGCTTGGCCACCGTGAAAGTCAGGGGGTCGAGAGCGAACAGGTGTTCGTTTGTGCCCACCAGGATGAGGGTCTCGTTATACACGGTGCCGTCGGTACGCACGGAGGAAATCAATGTGTTCACCCGTCCCTGCATAGGCTGCCCGTTGGCCAGCTCGAAAATGTTTCTGGTGTATCTGGGGGCGTCGCTCGTATAGCCGTAGGTGACATATTTATTGGCAAGCAGGTCGAAATCGCTCGTCGCACCGCCGTCCCTTGTGTGGGCCACGAGGACACCTTCGCCCAGGGAAGAATTCACGAACACGAAACAGCTGACGGTCCTGGACAGGCCGCTCCGGGGGTCCGCAGCCGTAAACGACAGGCAGTATGGAGCGGCATTGGGGCTGTTGGCCACCCTGTAGGACACGTCCTGCGTTTCCGAAATGCTCATCCTGTCCTTGTTGTCCCCGGGCCTGAGATCTATCACCCATTCATATTCAAAGCCGTCATACTCTTCCCCTCCCAGAGTGGCGACGGCGTGCAGCTGAATCTCATCTCCGAACAGTACGTCAAGAGTATCCGGCACCCCGGTGATTTCTATTCCGGGGAGCTCCCTTGTCGCCTCCGTGCTCAGGTCTTTATAGCACGAGAGCATAAGAGCCAGAGGTATGGCCAATATTGCTAATCGCTTTATCATAGGGACACAAGAGTTGAATAGATGGTGGGGATCACTGCGGGCTTCTTACCCTGCCCTACCGGGGTGGAGGCATTCGGGTAGTCTTCATAATCATCGCTGTGCATATACGGACTGTCAGGATGCAGCAGGTCGTGGTCGCGGACTATTTCCCTCACCCGCTTGTTGAGGGCGCTCCACCAGGTGGGGTCTTTATATATCAGTCCGTTCCCGGGTGTGACTGCCGACCTTTGCCTGACACAGAAGTCGATCTCGTCTCCATATTCGGCCACAAGGATTTTATGAAGGGCCTTGCTGTAGCCCGTACTTATGTAAAGATACCAGTTCCTCCACACATCCGGCACGGGCCTGGCGTAGGAGTTGGTCCATTTGACTATCGCCTTCTGGTAATTAGGCTCGCCGACACGGAAATAATCATTGGGCACTATGCTCATTATTATCACCTTCTGCTCCACGTCATCTGCCAGAGCTTTTGCCCTCACTATTATATCTGCTTTGAGTTCGCCGGCTTTTATCACGGAAGAGAGCACCTGGTAATCTGCAGCGGTGGCGATGGAGTCGCGGATGTCCAGCGTAATCTCCCGGTCATAATCGACGGGAATGCCCAACACTTTCACGGGAACGTGAAGGTCCTTGAACTCTTCCGTCCATCCCCTTAAAGAGAATGAATTCTCTATTCCGTTGAACGAAACCGAACAGTCTTCCACCTTGAAAGTCTGAATCTCGCTTTTCTTGCAGGCCAGGCAGCACAATAGCGTTGCGACACTTAAAAGTAAAAACCGTTTCATAAGTCTTGATGTCTTCCGTATGACAATTCATCTGTGGGATAAGGATAGGGAGTAAGCGATCTCATCCTGAAAAGCCAGTCATTATCGATATTTATCCAATATTTCGCCTTTGCGGGGATACGTCTGGCAGCAAAGTACCCGACGCCTTCCCCCAGGAATTCCCTTACATATTCCATCAGCACTCCGGATAGAAAGGCATTGGGGCTGGCGAAGTTCGGATCGGTGAGAAAAGGAGAGGGGTCCTGAATTCCACGGTGGCTTCTGACTTCGGTCAATGCCTGGAGCATGGTTTCCTGGTCTTGCTTTTCCGCCGCCACTTCCGCGATAATCATATACATTTCGGAAATTTTGATCATCGGCACGCGGTTCCTGTAGCCCGAATAGTATGAAGAGTTATTGTAATACTTGTAAGGGCGATACTGGCTTGCGAAGAATTTCAGCATCAAGGCAGGGCCCCTGATATCCTCGGAAGAGGCGATGCTTGCCAAATTGTATGGTGCCACGCCACAAACGTTCCTATCCACAAGTATCGAGGACGACCCGGAGCCGAGAGCGTTGAAGATATATAGGTCTGTCATCGACTGCAGATTGCTGACCTCCAGCGCGAAAAGCTGCTCGGAAGAGAAGGTCCAGTCCACGACATCATTGGAGGTGGCTTTGGTCATGGCCTCGGCGTCAACCCATTTGAAGGCACCTGCGGCCTTGGCTTCATCTATCACCCCACGGGCAGCGGCTGCGGCCGCATCCAGTTCGCCGCGGAACAGGAGGACCCTTGCCTTGAGCGCCTTGGCGGCGAAATAATTCATCCTCTTGTCCCTGGCATCCCAGAAGCCGTCTGCATTGGCATTGGCCATGAACTCCGCGGAAGCGTTGCCACGCACCGGATCTTCTTCCAGAAGCGAGATTGCCTCGTCAAGGTCTTTCTCCAAAAGGGTCAATGTCTCCCGGTAGGTCCTCTGCGGAGCAGGCTCCTTATCGTAGGTAGTTACGTATGGCACTGTGTATTTTTCGTAGTCGTCTTCCCCCAGCTGGGCAAGGCCGAACATACGCATAAGGTCGAAGTGGATGTAGGCGCGAAGGCCCAGAAGCTCGCCCTTCATAAGGTTCCGCTCTATCCGGTCGGACACGACTTCCGGCTTGGCCTCAAGCTCATAGAGGACCTTGTTGGCATTAGCTATCGAGAAATATCCCACTCTCCACATCCTTTCCGTGATGGTGGCCACGGAATAGTTGTCCCAGTCGTGGTTCTGTATGGCCGTGAAGATTGGGCTGGACTGCTGGGCATAAGGGCCGTATGCCAAATCGTTGACATACCAGGTCCACGCCTGGCCATATTCGGACTCGTCGCCCATACTGATATACACCCCGCAGAGTGCGTCCTGGAATCCGCTTCTGGACGAGAAGAGGGTGATGTCCGACACCTGCGTGGAGGAAGTGGCTTCCAGCCATTTATTGCAGGACTGAAGGCTTCCAAGGGCGATCAGCAAACACGCCAGTATCTTTGTTATCTTTGTCATAATACAATCAGAATGAGGCATTTACACTAAAGGAGAACTTTCTGGCGTAGGGGTAGGACGTACCCCTTTCGATATCTATCGAAGAGAATGTGAAGATGTCGTTCGTGTACAGGCTGAGCCGCAGGCGGCTGAGCCCCAGGCCACTTATCACTCGCAGCGGGAACTCATAGTACAGGGTGGCGGAGGAAAGGTTGAGCACGTCGTTCTTCTGGACGAAGCGGCTGGTAGCCTTGGTAACGGCACTCCCTATCCCGCTCTGCGCTTTGAACGGCGCCACGTCTCCGGCCTTGGCCCAGCGGCCGCTGAATACCCTCCTGTCCACATTGTTTTCGAGAGTGGTGTTCTCGACCTTGTTCAGGAGCGTGTTGTTGTAGAGATAGCCACCACCATAGAACGTGGCGGTGAGGCTGAATCCGAAGCCCTTGACTTCTCCGTTGATGCCGAAATTACCGTTGAACAGCGGGTCGGACGAGCCGCAGTTGTAGAGGTTGGAAGGGCTCCAGTTGGTGGTGATGTTGCCGTCCCTGTCCAGGAAGATCTCATGGCCATCGGCCGAGTTGATCCCGAGTGAGCGTACCACCCAGATCGAGTGCAGGGGCATACCATCGTAGTACTGAATCACGGGGTCGACCATTCCGGTTTCCTTCGCACGCGCCTTCTGCTGCTCATTGTATGACTTCAGGACGTCGGATATTTCCAGCACCCTGTTGTCGTTAATCGCGGTTTTGCCGAACAGGCTGATGTAGGACGCCCCCTTCCGGTAGAAAGTCCAGCTCACACTGGCTTCAAGACCCTTGTTGCGGACCTTGCCGAGGTTGTCGTTGGTGGACAGGAATCCGGTGGAAGGCAGTATGGTCCTGGAGAATACAAGGTTCCGGGTATCGGCGATATACGCATCCAGAATCACGTTAAGCGACCTGGTGCGGAAGTCTATTCCCACGTTGTAATCCATCTTTTCCTCCCAGCCGAGATCCGGATTGGCCATATTGTTCAGCGCAGCTCCGGTGAAGCCGCTGTAGTATGCGGAAGAATAGTAGGTATAGACAGGCAGCGCCACGTTGCTGGTGTAATTCTGGTTGCCGGAAGAGCCCATGCTGGCCCTGAGCTTCAGCTGGTTGATCCAGGACACCTTGTCCTTCATCCAGCGCTCGTTGTGGATGTTCCAGGCAAGGCCGGCGCTCCAGAAAAGGCCCCAGTGGTTCTTGGTGCCGAAAACGGATGAGGCGCTGCCCTTGATGGTCGCATCCGCCATATAGCGGTTGTCGTAGCTGTATCCGGCAGTGGCGAGGGCTCCGAGGTTCCTGTTCAGGCCGTCGCTGCCGGTAGGCACCATATCAGTTGCATACTGGCGGGCGAAGGTGATGCTCTTCATGTTGCTGTTCGGGAAGCCTTCCGTGTAGTTGACTATCTCCTCGTAGTTGGTCTGGGAGATGCTCCAGTCGATGGTCGCGAAAAGGTCGTGCTTGCCGGCAATATTGTGGTTGAGCTGCGCCGACACGTCGCCGGAGTAGGTGGTGTAGCTTCCGTTCGACTGCTCGTAGCTGCCCCGGCGGAGGATTTCGTTGGTGTCGTAGAAGTCGGTGTGCTGCCCGGGCTTGAACTCGTCGGTCCGGGTCTTCTGGGAGTCGATACCGAAACGGGCTACCAGGCGCAGAAACTTGAGGAACTGGTACTCTGCGTAGAAATTGTCGGATATTGCAAGATACTGGCTTATGTCGGTAGTGCCTATCGTAGCGTTGTACATAGGGTTCATCACAAGTCCGAAGAAGGTGGATACCCCATTGTATGTATAATCCTTCATCTGAAGCACCTTCTTGAGATTTCCTTCCTCATCGTAAGGGGTGAGGTATGGATTCAGGACCGCATACTCGTTGAAGTTGCCCCAGGGGGACTCGGAACTGTTCATGTGCGATATGCTCATGATGTTGCGGAAAGTCCAGCCGCCGCGCCTGTAGGCCACGTTCACGTTGCCGGAAATCACGTCACGGAAGGAGCCTTTCATAGCGCCCTGGGTGTCGTTGTAGGAGAAGGTGGCGAGCGCCTTGAGCTCCTTGGAGCCGAGCTCTATGCTCACGGAGTGCTTCTGCCCGACGCCGAGGCGCAGGGGTTTGGAGAGCCAGTATGTGTCCTGGCCTTCCAGAGCCCTCTTGAGCCTTTCGTTGTAGAGGGCCTGACGGGCCACGGTCTCGAAGGAATCGCCGTTCTGATAGTAGCCTTCACGCCTCTCAACGTCCAGTTTCTCGAGGGAATTGCAGAGATTGTAGCTGGTGAGGTCCGGAGCTTCGATGGAGAGGCTGCCGTTGTAGGTGACGCGGCTCTTGTCGTTGGTCAGGGCCTTCGTCTCTATGACTATGACGCCGTTGGCGCCCTTCGAGCCGTAGATGGCCTTGGCGGAGGCGTCTTTGAGGATGGTTATGCTCTGGACACGGTTCATGTCCATGTCGGTCACCTTTTCCAGGGTGGTCTCGAAGCCGTCGAGGATGAAGAGCGGCTGGTTGGCCTTGGCGAGGAAGTTGCTCTTGAGGCCGGAAGTCTCGGCGGCAAGCGTGGACGCCCCGCGGATCTGCATGGAGGCCATCGCATTGGGGTTGGAGCCCGCCTCCAGGTTGTCCAGAATGAGCAGCGAAGGGTCGAGGTTCTTTAGCGACTCCACGACGTTGCTGTTGGACACCCTCTTGATGTCTTCGCTGGTCATGGACTGCACCGAGCCGGTGAAACTGTCCTTGCGGCGTGTGAAGATACCGGTCACGACCGATTCCTCCAGCACTTGGGTGTCAGGCTCGAGATATATCTTAAGTTCCTGTTTTTCTTTTAAGTCCGCGACACGGATTTCCTGGGTCTTATAGCTGATCATCTCCACCGTGAGCACAGCATCCGTAGGGACTGCCTGCAACAGGAAGCGGCCGTCCACGTCGGTGGTGGCGGCAAGCTTGTGCTTACGGCTGATGACTATTACTCCCGGGAAAGGCTCCCCTGCCTCGTCATAGACGACGCCCCTGACCTGGCGGCTGCCCTGGGCCAGAGAGGCGGGCGCAAAAACTGACAGCAAAACAGCAAGCGCCAGGAGTTTCCGATATACCCCTTTGAAGATTGACATAATACACTACTACTGTTGACGGACAAATGTAGTAAAAGTATTGTCAATCTGCAATACTCATCGCATTGGTTTTCGCTGCAAAAGTGCTATCTTTGCTCTAGACCGGCACACAAGCAACCACTGTCTTGATATTTATTAAGCAAACATACTGAACATGAAAAAAGCATTGGCAATCATCGGCTCGGCTCTTCTGCTGCTCGCTTCCTGCGCTACGGAGGCCCCAAAGAGCCACCCCAGAGTACTTTCGCACCGCGGCCTCAGGACTTCCGGCACCGAATTCGTCACCGACGAGAACACCCTTGACGCGCTCAGGAGGGCGCAGGACAAAAAAGTCGACGGCTGCGAGTTCGACGTGCATATGTCCTCGGACGGGCAGCTGCTGATTCGCCACGACGCCAAGATCACCTCCACCCTCCACATGCAGAAAAGCACCGCCGAAGAGATACGCGCCTACCGCCTCCCGTTCGGCAACCAGATTCCCACCCTGCGCGAGTGGCTGGAGCAGGCCAGGACCACCCCAGAAATACTGCAGTTCATTGAAATAAAGTCACATGCCACGCAGGAAATCGAGAACGTGGTGGTGGCCAAGTGCCTTGAAGAAGTGAGGCGGCTGGATATGCTGGACCAGGTCTACTTCCTTTCCTTCAAGCCGGCCACCTGCGAGGAAGTGCTGCGCCTGGAGCCCCGGGCAAGGGTCCTCCTCAACTCCAGCAGCCTCCACAACTCCCTTCCCCCCGAGGAAGTGGAGAAACTCCACATCAATGCCGTTTCCTACAGCGTGGAAGTGTTCCTCAACCATCCCGAATGGGTGGCCCAGTTCAGGGAGAAAGGCATCGAAACCTTCTTCTGGATGGTCAACAGCGTGTATCTGCGCGAGGTAGCCGAAAAACTCGGAGTCGACTGGATAACCACCGATTTTTACGACATCATAGGATACCCGGCTTCTTCACATAAGGATTGAGCCGGCTCAGCGGCTGAACCGTACGGATACGGAACCGCTGCCGAGTGCGCTTTCCAGGCCTTCAGGATCCGTTATCTTTCCTATCCTGGTATAGCTGTAACCCGTGTTGAAGGTTTTGTAGAAAACCACGACACAATTGTTTCCGTAAAGAAGGATGTCTCCGGCGTGGATCGTGCCGGGGCAGGAAGCGTCCGTGGGTAAAGAGGAGCTTAAGTAATGGTATTTCTCATTGCCGTTCAACTCGCTCATATCCAAAGTCATCGGGAGGAGAGCGCCGAAGGCTTCTGCCGTGGCGTTGCCGGCAAGGTCCGCCGAAAAGACGGTGCTGCCGACCGTCAGGCGTATCTGTGTGGAATTGTTCATCAGTCCGTTGTCTGTAAGCCAGGTTTTCAGCTGGTCCCTGGTATATCCGTTAAGTCTTGCCCCTGATTTCCAGTTGATTGCACCATAGGTACCGCGCAACTCCGACTCCGCGGCGGAGATTCCGGACGATCCGGATGTGCAGAACGGGATCACCGTCTTGCCGCTGAAGTCGTAGGCGTCAAGGAAACTAAGGATCACGCGGGGGACTTTTCCGTACCATATTGGAAAGCCCAGGAGGACCGTTTCGTACGCAGTGCTGCCAAGCGTGGCCTCGATTCCGGGCCGTACGGATGCAGGACCGTATTGTTCTTTGTAGGCCCGCGTCGATGAGTCGTAGTAATTGTTGTTGTCGCTGGAGTATGCCTCTGAAGGTGTTATCGCGAAAAGGTCGGCACCGAGCACATCTGCCATAGATTCCGCAATCGCTTTGGTGGTGTTGGTAAAGGAGAAGTACGCGACAAGTATCCTGTTGCCGGCGAGGGAAATGCACGGCGTACGGTATATCGCCCCCGTCTTGAGCGTCATGGGGGCGTTGGCGAGGGTCTTCTGCGATTCCGCCACGGGCTCGCTGCCATTGAGGAGCCGGACGGAAAAGGAATTGTACGTGCCGGCAGGGACCGGGAAATAGAAGTCCATGGAGGAGCCGTGCCAGGAGAATTCGGTCGTTACGGTTTTGCTGTCCCCTGCTATATTCCTGTCCGCCGTGAGCTGGACTGCCGTGGCCCCGGACGGCACATTTTCGTAGGTAATGCGGAGTATGGCGGCCTGGTGCGAGAACCGGGCGATATACCGTCCGTCGCCTTCACGGTTGATTACGCCCGCCCAGCGATGGCGGAAGTCACCCGCCCTGGAGGAGCGGTACACCGTTGGATACGCCAGGGAGAATGTTCCCGTCGATTCATTATAATCTTCCGCCACATAAGGGAAAGCAACCGGTGCACCGTTTTCTATGGAAGCGCCTTCAGGCAGTTCTGCAGTGAAAGTGCCGGTGGTCCCGCCCGCGAAGCCGGAAAGAGTGAACCGGTAATACCTGCCACTCACCACGACGCCTATCTCATCTCCTTCTTCCCAGGAAAACGATGCGGGGCCGGAACCGGAATCTCTGATTACTACACGGGTGTCGGGGACTTCCAGTTCTATGCTGAATGATACTTTCTTTGTATCGGGCTGCGGCTCAGGCTTGTACGTGCAGGCGCAAAGGGCCGCAATCATCAGGATCGAGAACAAATGCTTCATAACGGCAGGATTATAGCCAATCACCCCAGGAGCCGGTATCTCCTTCGATAGCATCCGGCAAACTGCCGGAATCCATCAAGATGGAATCAGCAAGGATCCGTCCCTCGACAGAGAACAGGATGATTTCGGACTGCGGTACTGTATACATCTTTTTTTTTCTGCAAAGATACACGATTGCCCGCAGACCGCTGAACCGATTTTTGCCTTTATTATACCAATATCGCAGATTATGATCCTATAGCCCTAATTCGATGCTGTTGTCCGGGTTGATGCGGCTGACGGTAGCAAGGGCGTGGTAATGGATGCCGTGTTCACTCAGGAACCGGCCGCTCCGGGAGTTCTTCGTCCGACGATAGGCGATGACGCTAAATCCCTTTACCTGCGTCCCAGGCCTTGCCCACTACATCTCCGAGAGCGCGGTAGCATACGCCTGATGCGTCGAAGACGATGGGCTTGAGAAGGGCCAGGTCCACCTTGCCGCCGGCATCGAGGATGCTGGGATCAGCGCTCATATTGACCACTTCCCCGATGAGGCAACCGTTTTCCCAGCTCACCACTTTGCACTCGAGAGTGAGAGGGTACTCATTGATGATGGGAGCATCGACATTGGGGCTGGGAGTCACGGTGAATCCGCACTTTGCCACCTTGTCCGGCACATCGTTTCCGCTGACCATTCCGAGATAGTCGGACTCCTTCACCGTGCGCTCGTCGGCAAAGCTGACGGTAAACGCCTTGGTGAGTTCGAGGTTGTCGGTCGTCTTGTGCTTGGACAGGCTGATGACGATCTCCTTGGAGTCATACTGACCCGCCCAGGCAGCCATCATTACATCCGGATTCTTGTCTTTGTCCCAGGTCGCAATCATTACGCAAGGCTGAGGAGTTGTGACGAGAGCGTGGGCGGAGCCGAAGTTTTTGCGGCCGGCGACTTCCTGCAGAGGGGCGGATTCTTTCATTTCCTGAGAGTTTTGAGTGTTGTTCTGGCAACCGGCCAGCATCATCATACATGACGCAAGCGCGAGGCTGCTGAGTTTTAGTGTGTTTTTATTCATAGCACAAATATAAGTAATTTGTTGCAAAGTGCTCCCCCGGCGCGGGGAAAAGATCATTGCAGGGTATCGTCACCGGCAAAAAAACTAAACCCTCCGAATCTAGAGCAATCCCTTCAGCCATTTCTCCACTTTGGCCCTGCCGGAGCGGACTTCGTGGCCATAGATGGCGAACCCCGGTTTGACATCGGCCTTCGGGAAAGCCTTTTTCACGTCCTGGACGGTGGAGGCAAGCCCGCTGCCTTCGTGGGTGGTGAAAGGAATGACGGTCTTTCCGTCAAGATTGATGTCACGGAACAGGGTGAACATCACCTGCGGATAGGTACCCCACCAGATGGGGCCGCCGATGAAGACGGTGTCGTACTTGGAAAGGTCCGGCGCAGCACCCTCATAGGGCTGTAATTCGCCCTTGTTGGCCTCTTGCTTTGCCA